>Ga0302253_1000907_pt1 | contig 20839 bp, 19 predicted proteins | sample AAG_RA_Trp_MG_FD_193537 | JGI IMG/M metagenome (GOLD analysis project Ga0302253, IMG submission 193537) | Enriched activated sludge microbial communities from anaerobic digester in WTTP, New Holstein, Wisconsin, United States - AAG_RA_Trp | ecosystem: Engineered > Bioreactor > Anaerobic >...
ACTTCAACGCCACCCATGTCCTGGTCGGCCCAGAAGATGAGAACGGGAATTCCCCCCTGGCTCTATTTGATTTCCAGCGCATGGACCGAAAAAAATGGCTTCGTTTGAAATGGTTTATCAAGATCATAGCAGAATTGAGTTATACCATGCCGGATCCCCTCTTTAACGATCAGGACCGATTACTGCTTTTTCAAACTTATAAAGGCTTTTCACGCATGGGCATGCTGGAACGACTTCAGCTCAAATGGATCAGAATAAAAATGAGAAAGATTGGCAAACACACCAATAACATCATAAAAAAACGTAAACATATCAATCATAAAGAAGAGAATATTCTTTGAAGTCATTATCCCCCATCCCATTTCATTCAATAAAGGTGGCAGAAAAATGATCAATCCAACTTTTTTACGACCATTCAGGATAAGATGAAAGCTTGTGTATCCAATCCAGAAGGTTTATAAGCAAAAAGTTTTTTTGATCACCTTTTTGATATAAAAGGTGAATAAACTTGAAAAAGGATTAAACATCTATGAAAGGCATCATACTTTCCGGCGGTGCCGGTAAACGCCTTTATCCCATGACAACGGTCGTTTCGAAACAACTCCTTCCCGTTTTCGACAAACCGATGATCTATTATCCCCTGTCTATTCTTATGCTTGCGGGGATCAGAGACATCCTGATTATCTCGACCCCAAAGGACCTGCCTCTTTACCGGGAACTTCTGGGTGACGGCACCACATTGGGTTTATCTATATCTTACGCTGAACAACCCCATCCGGGGGGGCTGGCACAGGCGTTTATCATTGGCGAAGCATTCATTGGTCAAGACAGTGTCTGCCTGGCACTGGGAGATAATGTTCTCTATGGCGTCGGCCTGTCCGCATTGCTCGAAAAAGCGGCCTGTTTGCGGGATGGAGCGGTTATTTTTGGCTATTGGGTGAAAGACCCCGAACGCTATGGTGTCGTTTCGTTTGAGAAAACCGGTCAGGTAAAAAACCTTGAAGAAAAACCCTCTGCGCCTGAATCAAATTATGCCATTATCGGTCTTTATTTCTATGACAACGGCGTTGTGGAAATTGCCAAAAATCTCAAACCTTCAACACGTGGCGAGCTGGAAATTACAGATATCAACAAAGAATACATGAGACGTGGGAAACTGAAGGTTGAACTATTCGGCCGCGGTATTGCCTGGCTTGACACCGGAACCCACGAGAGTCTTCTTGAAGCCAGTAATTTCATCGCCACGATTGAACATCGTCAGGGATTAAAGGTTGCCTGCCTGGAAGAAGTCGCTTACCATCGCGGTTACATATCAAAGGAACAGCTTATGAAGCTTGCACAGTTCGGAACCAATAATCAATATGGAGAATACTTGATGGCCATCGCTAAAGAGAAGAGATGATATTCCCTCTGTTAAATCCGCTCCATGGAAACTCTTTTTTATGTAATCTTATTCGATAGGGTTATTTAGAAAAACGTCATATCACCATAGCTTCCGCGAAAACTGGTGAATCGCAACGGAGATTAGAATAACATGGCAGGAAGATCTTGAATATGAACAGAAAGCTTCAAAACATGCTGGTGACCGGCGGTGCGGGTTTTATCGGTACAAATTTTATATATTTTTTATTTGAACAAGCGGATTTCAATGGCCGCGTCATCAATGTCGATAAGCTGACCTATGCCGGAAACCCGGAAAATCTCATCGGCATCGACGAGCAATACGGCGGAAAAAGGTATTATTTTGAAAAGGCTGATATTAAAGATTATGACGCCATCAGGGCAATACTCATAAAGTACGAAATTGACACGATTGTCCATTTAGCGGCCGAGTCCCATGTAGACCGGTCGATTTTCGGGCCTGGAGAGTTTATTCAAACCAATATCATCGGCACCTTCACCCTGCTTGAATGCGTGAGAGAAATATGGAAGGATCGCCGGGATGTCCTCTTCCACCATGTCAGCACGGATGAAGTCTATGGCTCCCTCGATGAACATGGCTATTTTTATGAAAGCACGCCTTATGATCCCCAAAGTCCTTACTCCGCCTCCAAGGCCTCATCGGATCATCTGGTAAAAGCTTATCATCATACTTATGGATTACCCGTCACCGTCTCGAATTGTTCAAACAACTACGGCCCTTACCAGTTCCCGGAAAAATTGATTCCCCTGATGATCTTAAACATCAAAAACAACAAACCTCTGCCTGTTTACGGTGACGGCAAGAACATTCGTGACTGGCTCTACGTCGCGGATCACAACCGTGCCCTCTGGAGCATCGTTAACAACGGAAAGGCGGGAGAAACCTATAATATCGGCGGGGAAAACGAGTGGGAAAATATCCGCCTTGTTCATGTCCTGTGCGAAAAAGTTGCGGAGGCAACAGGGTCAGATGCAAGTACATTCAAGCAATTAATAACCTATGTCAAGGATCGGGCCGGCCATGACCGGCGCTATGCCATCAACTGCGACAAGATCAAAAATGAACTGGGCTGGCGCCAAACCGTCAACTTCAATGAAGGTCTCGCTAAGACCATCCAATGGTATATGGAAAACGATGCCTGGCTGAATCACATTCTGGACGGATCGTATCAAAATTGGATACAGTTGAATTACTCGGCCAGATAACCCTTCAGAAATGATAGATTCCTGATCACTGGTTTCCATTTGCGAAACAGAATGAAAACATAAAGAATCTCAGGGTATAGAAAACACTATGCAATATCAGAAACAAACCAAGACCAAATGAAATCCGGTAACAAAATGTCGTCCCGACTACGGTGCATGCAAGACGATTCCATAGAACATATCGGATGGTTATGATAATCACACAGAAAAGGATGCTCCGTTCGAATCCAATATTATTTGTAAAGTGCAAATCATCCCGAAACTGTATTCATTAGGTAGTCTGGTCATGTCTTCAGCAGAAAAGAAATTGGACAGTCTTTACAGAAAAAATCTCATCATTGCCAAAACGATGAGATATGGTGAATCTATTATCAGGCAGGTCTACCCCGGCTGGAATAAAGACGAACTGGCGGATCTCCTCGTTGAGAGTTGGTCGCGTCCCTACGTTTTTCAAAAATATGTTCATTTCCGTGAGCGGCCTTTCCATGGTAAATATATCAATGTTCACGAAGCAGGTTTTCGTTCTTCGATTAATCAGGGACCTTGGCCACCTGACAGGGATAAATATTTCACCATTTTCCTGTTTGGCGGATCGACCACTTTTGGTTATGGCGTCCCGGATAATCAAACTATCGCATCCCATCTGCAAACATTTTTCACAAATATTTATTCTGAAAAAGAAATTCGCATCTATAACTTCGGCCAGGGACATTACTACTCGACGCAGGAAAGAATTCTGTTCCAGGAACTCATTGCTGCCGGATATAAACCTGATCTCGCTCTATTTATCGACGGGCTAAATGAATTCTTTTATTATGACGAAGATCATGCACCGTATGCTTCTGATTTTGCAAAACTGGTCAAGGGAGAACTCTGGAGTCTCTGGTTAAAGTCGATGCGGCGAAAATCATTTTTCATGACCATAACCCAGTGGAAAAAATCGCTCCGGGGATTGTTCTTCAACAGACAGCGAAGATTGCTGAAAAATCGCTACAACCATCACGATCCGTCAAGAATTCAATGCGTGATTAACCGTTTTATGATGAATAAAAGGATGATCGAAGCCGTGGCGGTAAGCTATTCAATATCAACACAATTTATCTGGGAACCTGTTCCAACCTATAATTATGACTTGAGCCTTCATCCCTACGCAGCAGCGGGTTTTGGACGGCACACTTACTCACAGACGGGTTATCCGGCGATGAAAGCATACCTGCAACAACATCCTGAAGTTAAAGATTTACTCTGGTGTGCAGACATACACGAAGGGTCCACTGAACCCCTCTATGTCGATATTGTCCACTACTCCCCACTCATGTCCCGGATGATAGCAGAACAAATATTCCAATTTCTGATTAAAAAACTGAGCTATTTCAATCAATAGTGCTAACAACGATGAGCATCATCGATTAGAATCTTGAATAAGGAGAAGACCCGGGGTTACATTAAATTTGCTTAAACGGCTCAGAACCGACACGCAGCAAACCGATTCCGATTACCTTACGCCCCGACTCTTTCGTCCCGATGAATTCGGTGGTTTCGTACCGCTCTCTGATCTCTTTCCAAAATTTATCTACTTGAATGTCCGGCAAATCGGGGCGCGGCAGTATATCATGAAAGGCAATGATTCCCCCGGGACGAACCAGAGGGCCATACCGGTTAAAGTCGGCTTTGACGCCTTCATAGGTGTGGTCTCCGTCAATGAAAGCATAATCAATCGAATGGCCCGAAAAAATCTTGGCTACTTTTTCATAAGTTTCTGAAGCATGAGAATCCGCGAGCAACAGATGCATGTTCTGTTTTTTTCGGGCAAAAGATTTGTAAAACGGTATTCGGCAAACGGGATAGGCGCCGCCAAATTCTCCGCCCGGCAAATCGACGCTGACAATGACGGCATCAGGAGTTGCGGCCTGAGTCCACAGGTACAAAGTCCCTCCTTTAGCCGTGCCGATTTCGAGGATACGCTCCGGCTGAAGATGCATCACCTCCTGATAGAGCCGTTCGATTTCCAGCAGGTTCTGCCTGGGTTCGATTGACTTGAAATAACCCTTGCCCCTGTAAACAAAGGGAACCGCGAACCGGGAATTCGCTGTGCGTAGTTTGCCTTCCAAAAAGGCAAGTTCTTTCAAGCCCCATTTGAAATGCCTGGCGGTCATTATTTTATAAATCATGTCTTTCATGAAGGGGTTCAATCTCCCGATAAAAAATGCTTAATCCATAAATAAATCATACTCCCAAACGGCCGCTATGAGCAAAAATGGCATTGGCCCAGAGGAGTAAATCATTTTTGTCATGCTTGGGCTTGTAGAAGTTATAAAGTACGAACCCATATTTTCTTAAAAGCTGATCAATGTCACTGAAGATTGCCCCCCCTTCATACAGGGGATTGAATAGGATTTCCGTGTAAATCACCAGGGTCGATTCCGAAAGAAGTCTTTCCGCACCTTTCAATGCCATCAGTTCAGCCCCTTGAATATCAAATTTCATAAACTCCACACCGGGGATATGTTCTTCAGCAGCCCAGTCATCAAGCGTCACAGTCCGAACCTTTTCCACATGCTTGATGCGTGTTCCTTCGGGTTGATACATTTTCAGTCTCGGTCCCGGCGAAAATAAGGACGTGTTTCCTGCCGACTCGGTCACTTGAAGGTCGATTTCGCTTTCTCTGTCACTGAGAGCATAATATCGCGGGTGAAACCGTTTATCATTCCCTTCAAATTCATTCAACACAGATCGATAGATCGGATTGGGCTCAAAGGCATAAACCTGGGATTGGGGGAATAATTTCAGGAGTCTTCTTGATATTCTACCATCACTTGCTCCCGCATCAATGGCAACTTTAACTTCACGGCCGCGGAGAAGACGTCTTATAACTTGGTAAGGATCATCTAGGGAAAGCAAATTGCTTTTATTTTTTAGAAAAAGCCTTCTGACTATCAGATCAACAAGTTTTGCCATGCAGCGTATTCCTCCTGTATTCAAAAGCCTAAGCGGCACATAAAATCTTCAGGAATTTTTCCCGTACCTGAACCATGCTGTGATGCGCTTCGACATGCTCCCGCCCGGCTTCACCCATGCTTCTGATCAATTCAGGCTGCGCAATTAAACGCCGCAACCCGTCTATCCACTCGTCCCGTGTGTTTACGGCAATACTGTTTCTTTCATTCAATATTTCAGACGTCGCACCAAAGACGTTACCGACGACCGGCACACCGCAGGCCAGATACTGTATGGCCTTAATAGGGGATTTCCCCATAGAGAATTCATCCTTACGCAATGGAAGAAGTCCTATGTCCAGTTTCTGTACGAACTCCGCTTCTTTTCCCGCCTCAAACGGATAGTAGTCATAAGCAACATCCAGCCGGGGGCGCTGTCCGGACAACACGGCAATTTTCAAATTTTTGTTTTTATTAACTAATTCCGTCAAGATGGGATTGAGGCTTTCCAGCAGAGGAATGTTTACGGGAGCCCCGGCCCATCCAATGACGATTGCCGCATTTGTTGTCTTTTCCCTCCCTGGTGGACGCCATTGCTCCAGATCAATGGCCATGGGAATGACTTCAACAACTTTTGACCATTTTCGAGCGTAGTCGGCCAAGTACTGATTCGGGGTCGTTACCACATTCGACTGAGTAAGCCACAATTTTAATCTTCTTCTTTCCCGCAATCTCGTGATGAAAGAATCGGGTTTCCCGGGTCTGGTAAAGATGGCGTCATCAAAATCGAAAAGCGTGCGGCGGCTTTCATGAATCATTCTTTTGGCCAGTGAATAATTAAACAGGCATTTCTGGTTGAACAGGAGGTCGGACGCACGGACAGAAGTAAGATCCGCACGCGACAGTGATTTTCTCTGTAAAAACCTGAAATGGATGTCCCGGGAATTAAAATAATCAAGATACTGGACCACACGGAAAAGTGTGCTTGCTTTCTGCAAATCTCTGCTGATTATTGTAAGTACGTCCATTGTACCGGCATGTTTTATTCGGATATTCAAGATATCGGACCGTGTATGCCATATTGATGTGAGGCTGTCCAGTTATTAGTGATAAGTTATCTAAACCAATCCATCCTGGAAAATTAAGCATGGGGTATCGAGCGTATGATACCTCGGGGATGTGCATGGCGAATCACATGGAAATGGTTGAATTTGATACATAATCCTCCAGATATGATCAAATTTCTTCGCCCAACTGCGATTTATTGTATGAGGTCTCGGATAATTCGCGCCGGCACCCCCCCGGCGATGGTGTTCGGCGGAATGGAGGATACGACAACTGCGTTTGGCGTGACGATTGAATTCGCACCGATTGTCACCCCTTTTTGCACGATGACACGGCTTCCCAGCCAGACATGATCTTCAATTTTTACCGGCTGGGACAAGACGGATTCAGACCGCCGCTTGTCAGGAGCGATACCGTGGAAATCGCTATCGATGATGGTTACCATATCTCCAATCAGACAATGGTTCCCAATTTCAATGGATTCGACGGCGATCACCGAAACATTGTTGGAAAAAAAACACTGTTCTCCGATATGAATACGGGACTCTGGAGCTCTTGCCTGAAGGAGAACGGCGCCATTTCCTATGCGCATCGCCGTTCGAGCCCCCAGTTTGGTTCCGGAGGCGATGGTGACTTTACCGTCTCCATCACATCGCAAGGGAACGTAAAACCTTACCGTCGGATCAAAGCTCAGATTTCCCAAAACTTGATAGGGCCATAAAGCAAATCTGTTCCACTTGAATTTCCACCGGCTGATATGCCATATAAAACGCACATAAGCCTGAACAATTTGGCGAATCCAGTCAGGCATGTAACACCTCCACCACCTTTTTGACTTCCTGATCGGTCAAATGAGGACCCATCGGTAAACTCAAGACGGTGCGGGATAGTGCCTCAGCTCGCGGAAAAGAACCGGCAGGCCATCCCCTATCCGCATAAGCCTCGGAAAGGTGGGGTGGAACGGGATAATGAATGAGTGACCCGATCCCAGCGGCCGACAATCGCCCCTGCACGGCGTCGCGTTCGTCAAGTCGGATAACAAACTGATGCCAGACAGGTTTGGCCCAATCCGGCACGCACGGCAAAACCAGCTTTTCACAATCCTGCAATTCCTCCATATACTGGACAGCCCGCTCGCTACGGCGTTTGTTCCACGCATCAAGGTATCTTAGCTTGATGCGCAGAAAGGCAGCCTGTAGTTCATCCATCCTGGCGTTGAATCCCTTACACTTATTTTTATATTTTTCCTCAGATCCATAATTTCTAAGGATTCGGATTTTTTCCGCAATTCTACCGTCATGGGTCGTCACAGCCCCTGCTTCACCGAACGCCCCAAGATTCTTGCCGGGATAGAAACTGTGGGCGGCCGCATGTCCGATACTTCCCGTTTTCCGGCCTCTGTATAGAGCACCTTGAGCTTGGGCATTATCTTCAATGACGATCAATTCATATTTCTCGGCAATTTGCATGACGGGATTCATATCGGCTGGCTGCCCATAAAGGTGTACCGGCATGATGGCTTTTGTACGCGGGGAAACGGCCTCTTCGATCCGATACGGATCAATATTGAAAGTGCTCATATCCGGTTCCACGGGAACAGGTATGGCGCCGGCATAGGTTACGGCCAGCCAGGTCGCGATATAGGTATTGGATGGTACGATAACTTCGTCATTTTTTCCGATATCGAACGCCCTCAATGCCAGGTGAAGAGCATCCAGACCATTGCTTACACCGACACAGTGATTCGTTCCGCAGTATGCCGCATATTCGGACTCGAATAACCGGGTCTCCTCCCCAAGTACATACCATCCCGACTCCATGAACCTCCGGTACGCCTCGTCCAGTTCCAAACGCAATTCACGATACGGAGATTTCATATCCAGAGCAGGGATCGACACCTCTCAGCTCCTTTTCAATTGACGGAATTCATAGTAATCACGGATGTAATCCTCCGGATCGTACTCATGAGAGGCAAAAACCATCAATACCGCGTCTGAAGAGTATTTATACTGACTGCCCCATGTTTGAGGCGGCATGTAGAGACCCCGCCAAGGTTGATCCAAAATATACTCCTCTCTTTTTTCTCCATCATCGACGACAACGGCAAGAGACCCATGAACACACACCATGAACTGATGACACACCTTATGAGCGTGTTCACCACGCACACCCGAATTTGGTACATCGTAGATGTAAAAGACCCGGCGTGGAACAAAGGGTAAATCCTGATGCCATTCAGCCGCACAGAGATTGCCACGCATATCTTCAACATGCTTCAGATGAATCAGTCTGACACCGGTAATAATCGAATCATGCGAAACAGCAGAAATCATCGGTGAAAAGGTCCGATGAGCCACTGTATCAACATAACCAACTATCCGGGCTGGGTTACCTGTCACAATAGCATTCGGAGGAACGTCACGCGTTACAACGGCACCGGCGCCTATCATCGCCTGGTCGCCTATTGTCAAGCCGGGAAGAATGGTTGCATTTGCCCCGATTGAGGCTCCCTTACGAACCACAGTAGAAATGAACTGATCCGGATAGCATTTACTGCGGGGGAATTTATCGTTCGTAAAGGTGACATTAGGACCGACAAAAACATCATCTGCGAGTCGGATGCCATCCCACAATTGAACACCGGACTTGATCGTTACACGGTCACCGATGACAACATCGTTTTCGATAAAAACGTGGTCACAGATATTACAATCAGAGCCAATTCTAGCCCCGGGAAGAACATGGACGAACGCCCAGATTCGCGTATCATCTCCGACGCGTGACGTTTCAACAATGGATTGGGGGTGCTGAAAAAAACTCATAGCCTCTATTATTTATCCTTGGGATTTATTAATGAATAAGAGGAAACATCTCCCGACTGCCAGCCTCATTATTCACTATTCACGTAAGTGTGCCCTGACCAAGTACCATAGTAACCGTATGTCCTGCCAGGAGTATTGCCAAGCCCCCTTAAAAATATCCTTTTCCACAGTATCGGGTCTGTCCGCTTTACTTAGATACCGGCCTAAAAGAAGATACTGCCTCCGCAACTGATGATGAACTAGTCTTTTATAAGGAATAAGCTGTTTTATTTCTTCCAAATACTTACGATATAATAAAATTTTGTCAACCCGTGCGACATGGGGATTGAGCCGTGTGGTATTGGTCATATGCTGGCGGATGACATACACCGGCGCATCGATGAATTTAATGGGTCCAGCCAGATACAGACGGAGCTGTGGGTCAAGATCTTCACAGTATCGATAGCGCTCATCAAATCCACCTATTGCTCGGAAGATCGTGGTTCTCACCATGAGTGTATGGATCGGCAGATTAATGCCTTTGATGAATTCCGGAATAGGATCTCCCATCTGGAAAAGGTTCCGACGTTTGGCATTCATCACCCGCTCATCAGAAAGATTGTCACCCTGTAATCTCAGCGCATCACCAAAAACCCCCACACATGTTGGATTATCTGACAGAAACACGGCACGGCGGGAAAGACTTCCGGGGACAAGGTAATCATCGGAAGCGAGTAGGCAGAAGAAATCACCTTTTGCAAGGCGTAAGCCCTCGTTGAGTGTTTTGATCAGGCCCTTGTTCGAATTGAGAACAAGACGAAACCCACCCCGCTCTTTATATAAATCGGTCAACAATTCCGGCGTCTTATCAGTGGATCCGTCATCAATCACAATAAGGTCGATATAAGGCCAGTCCTGCTGCAGAACACTTTCGACAGCCTTCAGAACATAGGTCTGATGGTTATAAGAGGGTATGATAACCGATACAAGTTGATCTTTATTACCCATAGTGAACGATTTTAATACTGCCCTGCCAAACAGGTTATTTTGACGCGTTATTATATAATTTAACTTTGGTAATTAGTCCCGTTTTGGCACTAAATTACACATAAAGTTAGCGATCAGATCAAAGAGATCATTGTTACGGTTGTTGTATCGGAACTCTAGTTCTTTCAAATAAAGAGAGAAATGTTCTTTGGAGACGCCATGGTGTTTAATTAAACGTTCCTTAGCCCAGCTCCAAAATCCCTCTAAGCCATTTATATAGACTTTTCCGGAGGAGAAAAGCTTTTTGTGATCGATTTTCAGGTGGCGATATCCACAGAACATCAGGCTGTCATAACTTCTAAATTTATCGGTATAAACCACGCTGTCACGCCGAACTTTCTTTACGGTAAATCCCAGGAGTTTTTCTGCTGTGACATTGGGAACAACAGTCACCTGAACAATGCCATTCCGTTCCAGGATACCGAAGACAGGAACTTTACCGGCAACCCCACGACCACGATTCCCTTTGCACCGTCCGCCGAAATAGCTTTCATAAAGCTCTATTTCGCCATTAAGCAATTCCTCGGCGTCATTACTGTGGGTCATGATGGTGTTTACAGCGCGGTAAACGGCCTTGTAGGATAATCCTGTCTGCTGAGACATCTTCCTGACCGAGACTTCCAACTCAAAGAGCTTAAAGAGTGACAACCATTGTACACAGGTTAATCTGCCCTGGTTGACCCACCGTCCGGAAAAATCATGGAACGTATATTTACAACGGGAACAGCGACGACGATTGTCTGCCAACTTGTAAAGATTTCTTCTTTTACATCGGGGGCAAAATCTTTGTCGGTTTTTGAAGCATTTTCCCAACAAATATCTTCTGGCCTTGCCCTCGTTGCTAATTAAATCATAATACACTTAAGTCCATATAGCACCTCTATCATGGGTGCCAGTATGGGATCAATTACCCAATCTTTTTCTACGGGAAAGTTCAGCACACTGTAATAGATGGCCTGACTATTCCTATATAGGTTCATACAAGGCCAACTATAAACAGGATATTCATATTTTAATTATCAATCAATATCCAGGAAGAAGGTCCGATGTCTTCATCCCTTAGTAATTCATGAGTAGTCCAACGAGCAGGGCGGATAACCTGTTGATCCGGATAATCACAAAGTAATGCCGCCCAACGACTAAAACCGCTGTTGGCAACAATATGATGACGGCAATGGCGCATAAGCCAGTAATCTTGATATCCGTTTTCAGCATTATTGCAATCCACGTAATGGAATACACCGGTGAATGTAATATTATTTTTTACCCATTCCATATCATCAGAAAAAACAAAAAACTCCGCTTGCGGGTACTTATTTCTCATTAAGTTCACCGCTGCTTCATAATAACGGAGACCTAAAACACCGTGAAATGCTGTCGCCTTAGGATTAGAAACATAATCACCCCGGCGAAAATGCATCGCAACGGAACATGTGCTGGAAATCTTATCCAGCCAAATTTGACTGTTCCGACTGAGAGAAATTTTTATAGATAATTCATTTCGCAGCAATCCAAATATCGATTTGTAATAGAGGAGACTGGGAAAGCTGCCCAGAACGTAAACGGGTGCACTCAATTGCAAGAAGTTGGCGTCATAGACAAGAGAGGTCTCTTTATAAATATGGGGATTCTTAATATGGAGACGTTTTTTCAGACTTTTTTTTATTCTGTCGATCATATGAAAGCGGCTTTCTCGTGAAAGTTGCTGTATTTCTTCCGGCATGGCTATTTCAGCCTTGATATTCAATTTATCCAATTCATACATACGGTGTTGATTATCTGCAAGACTGGAAAGATCGAGTTTAAGCGGCACATTGCATTGCACTGAAAGGGCCCGGCCTGCCGCGTAAATTCCCATTTGATTGGCCAAACCACCAATAAGCTTAACGATTATCAATTTTAATTCCTTATTACTGTTATTGTCGATATCATTAAGTAAATACTATCATGATCGATCTAATCTTTCACCACACTATTGCCGCATGCCGAGATTCATGAACTTATTTTATTATAACCCATCGTGTTCCATGAACAAAATGGAATATGAAATATCAAAGCCGCTTGGATTGATGAAAGAAAAGTCTTAAAAAAAAATGCTTCAAGTTCCGTATATGTTTTATATGTGTAAAAAAACAAATCATCTTAATATCCCTTTGAAACGAAATTTCCTTCTTTCAAAAATGTCATGTACTCGGATTGATCGAGGCATGCGCACGAATGATATCGTCCTTAACCTCAAAAACCCAATCAGGAAAAACCTTCTTAATCTTATCTGCCAATTGCTCAAGGGTTGGATAACCATCTTCTCCCGTAAAGCAACGCGCATCATCAATCAAAAGAATAAATTGAGAAGACAACGGATGTCGGAATACATGATCGAGTTCATAAAGAATCGGCGTTTCGTTATCACCTTTAGCCGTTGTACCGCCAGAGTAGTGTGCGTCAAGCCACAAGAGACAGGGACGATGCATTTGTTTTAATATTTCAGGCAGTTTTTCTTCACTGGCACCCTGCAGAATATGGACGTTGCTGTGATGTAAAAAGGTCTTCTTTGCTTGGCTGGCAAGGACTTTATCCAATTCAATGGAGTACACTTCATCAAATCGATCAAGCATGGACATGACCATATGACCCGTATAAGTTCCCGTTTCGATAAGAACGGGTATATGAAATCGTTGACCATAATCTGCAACAACAAGTTGTTTACCATAATGTGGCATGGGGAGTTCCCCTCTCATGTCTATCCATTCATCATATCTTTTCTTTAACCGGCCGATTTTGCGCCGTCGCGACCATTTATCAAATAGGGGGACTTTATTAATAAATTCGCGCAATACCTTCATATTGTACATTACCCCTTTCTTTCCGGCAGTAGAAATCTTCAAGTTTCACCTACTCTGATTCCACCATGAGCAGTTCTTTTTTATAAAGTTCTTCCAACTTTTCGACAAAGACATGTTGAGAGTAAAAATGCTCCACATGGTCATGCGCAGCCCGGCCCATTGATAAGCGCTCCTCGTCTGTTTTATGGGAAAATTCGGTCATCGCCTGGGCTAAGGCATCAGAATCTTTGGGCGGAACGAGATAACCAAGTTTTTCAGAATCAATTACTTCAGGAATCCCCCCAACGGCGGACGCAATACAAGGAATGTAGGCGGCCATCGCTTCAAGTAAAGACGCCGGTAACCCTTCAGCCAACGAAGGTAAGAGAAAACCGTCAAAGGCCCGGATGACTTCAGGAACATCTGTTCTGTGGCCGGAAAATGTAATCGCGTCAAGGCAGCCTAAATGAAGGGCCTGCTCTTTTAATTCGTTTTCCAATCTTCCATCCCCGATAAAAACCAAATGCGCGGTGGGATTTATTTGATATGCCTTAGCAAAGGCATCGATTAAATACGATTGCCCTTTTGTCGGCACCAGTCGTCCAACTGTTCCAAAAACAAAGGCATTTTGAGGCAATCCCAAAATTTTTCTCGCTTCTTGTTTGGTAATTGTGACATCAGCAAATTTCCCGATGTCAATGGAGTTTCTGATTGTGATCACTTTCTCCGCTGAAAGGTGCGGGTTGGATGCCATGACATCATCATGCACTGAATCAGAAACCGTAATAACTTTATTCACTCTCCCGTGTATCAGCCTGTTTTTGATGCGGCGCAGGACGGTTCTTGTCCGACGCAGGCCATGGACATGAGAAAAAACCACCGGCACCTTGGCAATACACGCAGCCAGAACACCATAAAATGTAGCTTTATGGCGGTGACAGTGTAGAATTTTCACTTCATTGTCCCTGAGAAATTTGACCAGTTTCCAAAGGACTCTCGGATTAAACATCTTGGTCGCACGGGCCGGAGCAAGATATATGACTCTGCAACCGGCATCTTCAAGCGGATTGGGTATGTCGCTGTGTTTTTCCAGATATATGCCCGTCATGGGAAATTGCTCTGCATTCAGCTGAGCCATGATTCCGTTGATATAAAAAACCCTTCCGTCATACTTTGTAAAAAGCCACGCTGTAACAACACCACGTTTTTTGTTCATTTTATTATTTTCCTCAAAGGATTTAAGACCTTGCGCTAAGTTTGCCTTTAATAGAACGTTTCCTGCATTATATACTGTACAGGCTTGATTCATATCTCCGACAAACAAGATCGGTAAATAATTTTGTGCGCTTGATTAATTGAACCAAGCAATATTCTTCCATAAACTCTTTTACTTTTTTGGGGGGGGTGAACTATATAGAAGGCTATTTCTTATGTCAAGGGCAGATAAAGCAGAGATAACTGATCCGTCACCGGCAAGACCTTTACGTTAACCAGAGATAAATGGATAATTTACACCGCGGACAGACATGATTGGTGCTGCCAACGGTTCCGGCTGCTTCCATTCTGCATTGTTCAGCAACGATAATAATTTTGTATGAATGTATTCAAAATACAGATTCCATCGATACGGATTATAACGAATGGCCCGGAGCAGCAGATGATTTGCCGCTTTATAATTTTTTAAACGCAGATAATTTTTAGCTGTTTGCCGACATGACTTGCTTAACTTCTTATTTGCTATCTTCAAAGGAATATCCTGTTTCCCATTCAACCTATAGAAAAATCTTTCCAATGACCTGATTCTATTACAATTTATTTTATTCGCCAGGCTCATTGGTGTTTCATTTTTCTCAACAATCATATCTCTGACAAACAAAAAATTTGTATAAACAGATAATCGTAAATAATAATCAGAATCTTCCGACGTATCGAGTGCTTCATCAAATCTTAGTCCATTCATCACATGCCTGGATATGACAGACGTGGATGGTAAGATGAAACTGTTCTGAAAAAGATTGACGGTCAATCTACCGGAAACACAAAGTGACAAGTCCGTTGTTTTTAGAACTCTCCCGTCATTTTTTATGCTAAATCGACAATATGCAAGACCATACTCCTTGTTTTCCTGAAGTTTATCAATCATCTTCTCTAAGTAATCGTTCGGCCAACAGTCATCATCGTCCAGAAAAGCGATATAATTCCCTTCCGCAGCATCCAATCCAACATTACGGGCAGATGAAACCCCGGAATTCCCTTTATAAACATATTTTATTCGATCATCTTGAAATGAAAATACCTTCTCCTGGGTTCTATCAGTTGAACCATCATCGATGATGAGTAGTTCGAAATCACTCAAGGTTTGATTCAATACAGATCGGACTGAACAATCGAGCAGGTGTGCTCGGTTGTAAGTTGGCATGATAACGCTGACAAGGCACATGGTCTTTACGCCCCCCGGCTATAGATAATGAAGTTAACAAATCTTAACATTTCCAAGGCGTAATATAAATAAACCGTTTTTTTATGTCAAATAAAAACGTATTGACGAATTGCCTTTGATATCAGTGCTATTTCAAATTACCATTCATTACAAATAAAGCTTTAAAAATGGGGAACAACAAAATCAATCGTCTCGGCCATTCATCGGAAAAGTTTTTCTTCTGAAAAAGCCTGTAAAAATGCTAGGAACAAGCTGAACTCGCACCTGAAAAAATTATGGCACCATCGTGCCGATTAAGTTAATTATTGCTTCTTTTGAAGTGAGCCTTTTCTGTTTATAAATCATTAAAAACGAATCTTCATGAGCTGATATATGAACGGTATATAAGACCCAGATGAAAAAAAAACTGATCATCGTCATTATGCTAGTCTTTATACCTCTTTTTGCGCCGGCTTCGCCGCCATTACGCATCATCTCCCTGGCTCCAAATGTGACGGAAGCACTGTTTGATCTGGGGCTCGAGGCTCAGGTCATCGCAGTCAGCACGTATTGCAACTATCCGCCTGAAGTCAAAACAAAACCGAAAATCGGCGGCATGTCGAACCCCTCATTGGAAGCAATTGTTGCGCTGAAACCGGATATGGTTGTCCTCACGGACGACGGCAACCCCCGGATGATCGAACGGCGACTCACCGGACTGAACATTCCCACTTACGTTTTTCGGGCAAGACGGCTGGCCGAGCTTCCCGGAGAAATAAGAAAATTGGGGGCGGCTTTTGATGTCAGGGGCCAGGCCGAACGATCCGCCCGGCGCATCGAAAAAGCCTACCGTCATTATGCCACCGAAACGAAACATTCAAATCTCCTCTTCCGAAAAAAGGCAATATTTATCGTGCAACCGGAACCACTGATTGTTGCCGGTCCGGATACGGCCATTGATGATACTTTGAACTTATTTGGTTTAACGAACATTGCGGCGGATACGCGAACCAGATACCCACATTTTTCTCTGGAAGAGTTAATCCGGCGTTCGCCCGATATCATCTTTATCGTAAAAACTCACGACACAAACAATGCCCGGACCGATCCGTTCCTCAAAAAATTGAGCCACCTAAAAGCCGTTCGTAACGGAAAAGTATTTTATATCGGAGACCCTCTGTTACGGATGGGACCAAGAATCACTGAAGGTCTTGATGAAATGGCCGGGTATCTGGGAATTAAGAAAGAAAACCTGTCAACCAGGTGAGGATCGATCCATATTATGTCTTGACAAAAACCACCCGCTTTTCTACAGTTCGCGTCAACAAATCAATATTCTAAGCAGATGGATTCTGGGAAGAGGGGTGTAAATCCCCCGCTGCCCCGCAGCCGTAACGGGAACGAAAACCCATGATGCCACTGTCATGATCCGATCATGATGGGAAGGCGGGCCGGTAGGTCGCCCGAAGCCGGAATACCGGTTCATCGAAGATCCTCGAGGGGGGAATGGGATGTTTCGAACACCGTTACGATTATTTTTAAAATCGTCATCAACGAATGGCGTCTTAACAAAAACCTTCATCAAATCCTCCTTGGTAACGCCCAAGCGGATCGTCCATACCATCTTTCTGCTTCTCATCTTACTTTTACTGGTCGGCCTGATTACCCTCTCCACCGGCGCCGGCAAGATATCCTTTTCGCCTTTGATCAAGATTCTTTCTACTGTTGGCTCCGACTCGAAATCCAGCCTGGACCCGACCGAAGCAACGATTCTGTTTTCCATTCGCCTTCCCCGTGTTTTGTTTGCCGGTATCGTTGGGGCCTCGCTGTCTTCATCGGGAGTGATATTCCAGGCCCTGCTCCGCAATCCTCTGGCTGATCCTTATATCCTCGGTATTTCCGGCGGCGCCGCCCTGGGGGCTGTGATCGGGATTATCATCGGTGTAACGCTTGTCCCTCTGGGCACGACAGGATTGGCCTTTGGCGGTGCATTGATTACCATCGTCCTCATCTTCACCGTATCGAGAACAAAAAGCGACCACCCTAACAACACCCTTCTGCTGACGGGCGTGATCATCAATGCCTTCTTTTCCGCCCTGATTATGTTCCTTGTTTCCACCAGCAGCAGTGACCGCCTCCATAGCGTCTTCTTCTGGCTGATGGGCGATCTGAGCCTGGTCGAAGGAAACGAGATCCTATTGACCGGCATCACGATGCTGGGCGGATGTGTGGTGATGTTCATGCACGCCAGACCGCTGAATCTTTTAACCCTCGGTGAAGAGACAGCCATGCAACTGGGCGTGGACACAAAACGGACAAAAGCTGTTCTCCTAGTGACCGCTTCCCTGGTTACAGCCGTAGCCGTTTCCGTCAGCGGCACCATCGGGTTCGTCGGTCTGATCATCCCCCACATGTTGAGATTGATGCTGGGTTCCGATCACCGGCTCCTCTTGCCGGCGTCGGTCCTGTTCGGTGCCGCTTTTCTGATCGTGACGGATACGATCGCCCGAACCATCCTGGCACCGATTGAATTGCCTGTGGGCGTGGTGACGGCGCTATGCGGCGCCCCCTATTTCATCTACCTCCTGCATCGGAGGACCATCTCATCATGACCCTATTGCAGCTTGATCATATCCATTTCGCCTACAATGGATCTCCCGTCATACGAGACATTTCATTTTCCATCGAAAAGGGCGATTTGCTGGGGTTGATCGGACCCAACGGTTCCGGAAAAACCACGCTGCTTAAACTGATTGATGGCATTCTCCAGCCTGGGCAGGGGGCGATCCGGATTCTCGGCGCGCCTGTTCAAAAGATGAAACGCATGAATCTGGCGAAAATTATAGCCGTGGTCCCTCAGGTTTCACCCCTGCTTTTTCCCTTTACAGTTCAAGAGGTTGTGCTGATGGGACGAGCGCCCCATCTGGGCACATGGCGTTTCGAAGGAGAAAAAGATTACGAGATCGTCAAGCGTGCGATGGAGAAAACCGACACATTAACCCTGGCCGGGCGGAATATGAACCGGCTAAGCGGCGGCGAAACACACCGGGTACTAATAGCCCGCGCCCTAGCCCAGGAACCGCAAATTCTCCTTTTGGACGAGCCCACAGCCTTTCTGGACATTCGCCACCAGATCGACTTCCTAAACCTGATTCATGCGCTGAACAAGGAACAGGGTCTGACGGTGATCGCCGTGACCCATGACATTAATCTTGCGTCACTCTACTGCAAACGGATCGCTCTCCTGAAGGAGGGACAAATCCAGGCCATCGGCCGACCCGAAGAAGTCGTGACGGAAGAACAAATTCAAGCTGTTTATCATACACCCGTGATCGTCGATCGCCATCCCGTGACCGGTCGACCCCGGGTGACGCCGAGAAGAGAGGAGCCGTCGGATAACGGAAACCGGTAAAAGCCGGTGCTGCCCCGCAACTGTGAGCGGAACGAAACCCGTTGTAGCCACTGATTTTCAGACAAGAAAATCGGGAAGGGTCGGGGAGTAGGAAACAGCCGCAAGCCAGGAGACGCGTCCGACGGAAAAATAACACCATTCCCGAGGGGGAAAAAGGAGAAAACAGATGAAAAGAATCGGTTTATGGTTTTGGTCAACGGTACTGGTGTTTCTTGTTTTACAACCGAACGCGTTTTCAGCGGCCTTGTCGGGCGAAAATCCGGCGGAGGTTCCGCAAATGGACGAGGTGGTCGTTACGGCCACAAAAATTCCCGAGAAACGGAAAGATATTCCCAATGCGGTTATCATCAAGGATGAAGCGGATATTCAGGCTTCGGGGGCCAAATCCATCGGTGAACTCCTGGCCAACGAGCCGGGCATTGACTGGCGCAGTTACGGCAATTATGGCGGAGCCGCCCAGGAGATTCAAATACGCGGGATGCGGGGCAACGGCACCCAGGTCCTCGTAAACGGTGTGAATGTCAATTCGCCATCCCTGGGACTGGCGGATGTCGGCAAAATTCCCATCAACAGCATCGAGCGGATTGAGGTGATCAAGGGTTCCGGATCGCTTCTTTACGGCTCAGGCGCCATGGGGGGCGTTGTCAATATCATAACCAAAAGTCCCGACCGGGACAAAATGGACCTGAAAGTCGGCGCCGGTTACGGCTCACAGGACACGTACCGTCTCTGGGCCGAGCAGGGTATGTTTGTCGCCGGTGATTTCGGGTACTACCTGACTGCAAATCGCGCAGAGACCAATGGTTTCCGTGATAACAGCGACCTCCGGCAGAACGATGTCTCCATGAAAATGGTTTTCGACAAGGGGGACTTGCTCAACGTGAGCCTTTACGGCGATTATCTTGACCGGACTTACGGCAATCCGGGCGTCAAGCCACCCAGCGGCACTGCGGCCTATTATCGAAACGGCAAGAAATTTTACGATGACGACGCGGCCAGCCTTCTGGATTACGGTGAGGACAGGGACCGTCACGTTGCCCTGGAAGTCAAGGGGAACACCCTTTCATGGATGGGTTATGCCGTGAAAGGTTATTACACCCATAAGGAAAACTTTACCTACGGACGTTATGCAAGCAACGGCGAAGGATCCGATACCCGGGTTACCAATGAGGTGAAAGGAGCAGACGGCCATGTGGACCTGCATCCTTTTGCCGGGGCCACAGTTCTCCTGGGCGGGGAGTATAAAGACTTCAACTGGAAAAATGAAAGCCACCCGCTGGACAGCAACGGCGCACAAACGGGGAAAATGACCAGCCGCGCCCATCTGTACACCCGCGGATTTTTCACGGAAGCCCAATACCGACCTTCAGACTACTGGAAGATTTTTGCCGGTATCCGACGCGAAGAGCATTCGGTGTTCGGTTCTGAGAATCTGCCCTTATTCGGCCTGATCGTCAATCCCTGGCCCAACACCGCCCTGAAAGTTAATCACGGCAAGCATTTTCTGGCCCCCACGCCCAATGATTTGTACTGGCCGGCGGATCCCTATACAAAGGGGAATCCGGATCTGAAACCGGAAACAGGCTGGCACACGGATGTCACCTGGGAACAAACCTTTCTACGGAACAAAATCTTTACCGCCGTCTCTTATTTCCGCTGGGATGTGGATGACAAAATTCAGTGGGAACCTGATGCCAACGGCGTCTTCA
>Ga0302253_1000908_pt1 | contig 20831 bp, 16 predicted proteins | sample AAG_RA_Trp_MG_FD_193537 | JGI IMG/M metagenome (GOLD analysis project Ga0302253, IMG submission 193537) | Enriched activated sludge microbial communities from anaerobic digester in WTTP, New Holstein, Wisconsin, United States - AAG_RA_Trp | ecosystem: Engineered > Bioreactor > Anaerobic >...
GGCGGCCGCTTGCAGGGAGACGGTTAAGGGATGTGCGGGATTGAATAATCGAATCAGGATACAGCGAGAAACGTCTTGCCTGATCAGGGATACTGTTATAGGTAATTCCCGGATAGGGATTATCCGCGCCTTTATAAGGGCGATTGTTTCGGCCGGGGAAGCCCGACCGAAATTCCTGGTTTAGAGACCGTGTGCAACAGGCATTTTTGTCATTTCGATCGCAGGGAGAAATCTTTAAGTTATTTCAGCATATCAAGATTTTTCGAACGCTCTCTGAATGACCGTTTGCACATTCATGACACAGTCTCTTATCCCGTTATGCATATACCTTTCCGGGGGGTGGGAATGATTGTCAAGGTATTCAGCAGTACCACGATCGGCGTCGAATCCTGTGCCGTCGAAGTGGAAGTCGATGTTTCGCCCGGTTTGCCTCAATTTTTTACCGTTGGCCTGCCCGATGCGGCCGTCAAGGAAAGTAAGGACCGGATAAGGGCGGCTCTGAAAAATTCCGGCTACGGTTATCCCCGTCATCATATCACGGTCAATCTTGCTCCCGCCGATGTCCGAAAGGAAGGTACGGCCTTCGATCTCCCCATTGCTGTGGGACTGGCCGCCACGGAAGGGCTCATCCGGCCTGAGCTTCTTGCGGATTACCTCATTATGGGCGAGTTGTCCCTGGATGGCCGGGTTAAGGGTGTCCAGGGGGTTTTGCCCACGGCTTTTCTGGCCCGGGAAATGTCCCGGAAGGGGGTCATCGTACCCGACGACAATGCCCTGGAAGCGGCCATGGTTGAAGGGATCGATGTGATCGCCGTCGCAAATCTGGCCGATGTCGTCGAGTTTTTCCGGGGGGGCAGAATCTTTGCACCCCTTTGTGTCAAAGCGGAAGAGCTTTTTCAGGAGGGCCTGTTTCATCTGTCCGATTTCAGCGAAATCAAGGGTCAGGAACAGGCGAAAAGGGCCCTGGAGATTGCCGCGGCCGGCCAGCACAATGTGCTCATGACCGGTCCCCCCGGGTCGGGAAAGACCATGCTCGCCCAGCGCCTGCCTACGATTCTTCCCGAGTGGTCCTTTGCAGAGGCGATCGAAACCACCAAGATCTATTCGGTTGCCGGTCTTTTGAACCGGGAACAGATGATCGTCAGGACCAGGCCTTTCCGTGCCCCACATCATACGATTTCCGATGCGGGACTGGTCGGTGGAGGCCATACGCCCAAACCCGGTGAAATCAGTCTGGCCCATCACGGCGTACTCTTTCTGGACGAATTCCCTGAATTCAAGAAAAATGCCCTGGAAGCCCTGCGCCAGCCCCTGGAAAATGGCGTCGTCACCATTAGCCGGTCTTCCTCGACGGCAACCTATCCCGCTCAGTTCATGCTCCTGGCGGCGATGAATCCCTGCCCCTGTGGGTACTATGGGGATACGCAGAAGGCCTGCCGATGTTCGACGACCCAGATCCGCCAATATCAGTCGAAGATTTCCGGCCCCCTCTTGGATCGGATCGACATCCACATCGAGGTCCCGTCGCTTCGTTACCGTGAGCTTACTTCCCGGATTACCGCGGAATCATCCGCAGAAATCCGGGAACGCGTGATGCGGGCGAGGACCACCCAGAGAAGCCGTTTCAGCGGGTCAAATACCCTGGTAAACGCCAGGATGGGTGAGCGCCAGATTAAGGCATTCTGTACCATTGACGAGGAATCCCATAAGCTCCTGGAGATGGCCATTGATCGGCTTGGGATGAGCGCCCGGAGCTTTACTCGGATTCTCAAGGTCGCCCGCACGATCGCCGATCTGGAGGCCGAAACGCACATCCAAGCCCCTCATGTCGCCGAGGCCATTCAGTACAGAAACCTTGATAGAAGCGTGATTTAGTGGTATTTAAGCAAAGTTTATCGTTAAGGTACGACATTACTTTGTGAAAGGTTTATCAAGAAGGGTGAGATATCATGGAAATCATCGTTAATCAGGTTCCTCCGGAGAAAAGAAAAATCAAGCCCACCGACGAATCCAAGCTCGGTTTCGGCAAAATATTTACAGATCATATGTTTACGATGCGTTATCGCCAGGATAAAGGCTGGTACGATCCCGTTCTGGGACCTTACGGCCCCCTGTCTCTCGACCCGACGGCCCAGTGCCTCCATTACGGTCAGGAGATTTTCGAAGGCATGAAGGCCTACCGGGGGGAAGATGAATCGATTTACCTGTTTCGTCCCGATGCAAATGCAAAACGCATGAACGTTTCGGCCCGGCGCCTCTGCATGGCCGAATTGGACGAGACTTTCTTCGTCGAAGCCGTCAAGCAATTGGTTCTGATCGACCGGGACTGGATTCCCCGGACCAAGGGGGCTTCGCTGTATATCCGCCCCGCCATGATCGCGACCGAGGCGGCCCTTGGCGTTCACCCGGCCAATGAGTTCCTTTTCTTCGTGATCGTCGGACCTGTCGGCGCCTATTATCCGGAGGGATTCAATCCGACGAAAATCTATGTCAGTGAAGATTACGTGCGGTCCGCTCCCGGAGGAACCGGCGCCTGTAAGGCCGGCGGGAATTATGCCGCCAGTCTCTACGCCATGCAACTGGCCAGCGGGATGGGGTACACCCAGGTGCTTTGGCTGGATGCGGTTGAACGCCGGTTCGTGGAAGAGGTGGGAACGAGCAATATCTTCTTTCTGATCGGGGATGAACTGGTGACGCCGCCTCTTGGGGGGACAATTCTTCCGGGAGTGACGCGGGATTCCATCCTGGAGCTGACCCGGTCCTGGGGGATGAACGTGGTGGAGCGGCGAATCGATATCAACGAAGTGACCGATGCGGCGACAAACGGCACCTTGAAAGAGGTGTTTGCCTCGGGTACGGCCGCTGTCGTGTCTCCTGTAGGCCATATGCATTATAAAGGCAAGGAATATGCCATCAACGGAGGAAAAACCGGTTCTCTGGCGGAAAAACTCTTCAACGAGATCCTGGATCTGCAATACGGCGTGTCGCCCGATCCTTTCGGCTGGAGAATAAAAGTTGCATAAGGAAAGAGGCGGAATCGTGATTTCCGCATTGAAACGGATACTTGGTCATGAAATCCACAGAACTGTGGAGAAGATTGTGGATAAGGCTGTTGATAAAGTCCATAAGTCCATATCCGCTTCGATTTTCTACCTTATTGCATACATTATAGGCAAGTAAATATCTTAATGATTACATGTATTTGCAATATACGCCGCAATATCTGACGTTTATTAGGTTTATGTATAGAAAGATGGCGCAATACACGGAGATTTTACCCCTCCAATCCGTCCGTAAAAGGTAGAAAACAATGCCGTACCGGTCTGAAAAATCCCAATTCCTGGTCGTAACCGTTGTGATGACGATTGCGGTTCTCATCTTTTCCGGTGTATGGAGCCATGCCCTGTCCCTGGATGAGCTTCTTGACCGGATTGAAAAACAGTTTCTGCGGACGAAGGATTTCCAGGCGAGTTTTGTCCAGGAGACGTTTCTGAAAAGCCAGGGGAAGACGGAGCGGGAAAAGGGACGGCTGTACTTTATGAAGCCCCGGAAAATGCTTTGGCTCTATGATAAACCGAAGGAAAAAACTCTGGTGGTCAATTCCGAGAAATCCTGGTTGTATGTTCCCGAAGATCAGGTGGCCTATGTGCAGGACACGGACCGGCTCCTGAGATCGACGGCGACCGTCCGTCTTTTGTCCGGTTTGGGCGGGATCAAAAAGGATTTCCAGGTGCAATTCGCCGCATCCGAACAGACGGATAACAGAGAACATTATCTCCTTCAGCTCACGCCTTATGACCGAAATGCGGGTTTTACGAAAGCGTATATTGAGATCAACCGGACCACTTATCACATCAATCAGGTCCGGTTCGACGATCCTTACGGCAATGTAACCCGTGTCCGATTATCCAACATACAATTGAATCGCCAGTTAAAGGACCAAAAATTCCAGTTCAAACCACCCCCCGGCGTCGAAATTTTCCAGTTGCCTTAATAACCGGCATTCCAGGAAGGAGGTATCCATGTCAACGATTGTAATCAACAACCCTGACCTGATCCGATCGCCGGAAGCGCTGACCTGCGAATGGCTTGACACGAACGCCACCGGGGGCTATTCATCCGGCACAATCCTTCATTGCCACACGAGGAAGTACCATGGATTACTGGTGGCAAACCTCAAAGATCCCCCGGGACGTTATGTCCTTGTGTCAAAGGTAGATGATTCCATCGCCGTCGGGAAAAAAGAATATCCCCTGGTATCGCACCAGTTCCCGGGATATTTCTTTCCCGGCGGACAATCCTCTCTTTCGAGGTTTGATGGTGACACCAATCCCAAATTTACCTACCGGTTGGCGGATCAATCGCTGGAAAAAGAGGTCCTGATGATTCGGGGGATGAATGGCGTTCTCCTGAAGTACCGCCTCTCCCGCTGCCAGGAACCGTGTACGTTGCACATTAAACCGTTTCTTGCCTATCGCGGGATTCACTGCCTTGCGGCAAAAAATACGTATTTCAGAGGTGAAATCGACAAACTGAACGACGGATACCGGATAAGTCCCTATGACGGCATGCCTTCTTTACACATCCAGGTTAGTGTCCCGTCACGGTTCTCGCCCGCCGGTGTCTGGTACAGGCGTTTTGAATATGCCGAGGAAAAGGCCCGGGGCTACGATTTCCACGAGGACCTGTTCTGCCCCGGCGTCATCGAGATTCCCTTTGATCAGACGGGTGAAATTTATATTTGTTTTGCTACGGAAGCCTGCCCGGATGGGCTGAAAAAGGTCTGGGCAACACAACGAAAGCAGAGGCTCGCCGCGCAGGAGCAAAACGATCTCTTTGCGGAGACCTTTAAGGAGGACAGGGACATCGTCCGCATCCTCACCAAGGCGGCGGATCAGTTCCTCATCAGGACACCTGCGGGCAGGTCTTCCGTCGTGGCCGGGTATCACTGGTTTTATGAATGGGGGCGGGACACCCTGATTTCTTTGCCCGGCCTGACGTTTTGCCGTCATTGTTTTCAGCCGGGTCAGGATATTCTGAGGACCTTCGGGGATTTTGAAAGGCATGGCCTGTTTCCCAACTTCTTTGCGGAAGACGAGAAAGAGAACGCCTACAATACGATCGACGCTTCTCTGTGGTATTTCTGGGCGGTTCAGCAGTACCTGCGATACGGCGGAGATGATCAATGGGTCCGGGAGCATCTCTGGCCGGTCATGAAGCGGATTCTCAAGCATCTCATGGAGGGGACGCTTTACGATATCCATATGGATGACCGGGGTCTGCTCCATGCCGGCAGCGAAGGGACGCGCCTGACCTGGATGGATGCCGCCGTGGACGGTGTTCCCGTGACCCCCCGTTGGGGTTACGTGGTGGAGATCAACGCCCTGTGGTACAATGCCGTGTGTTTTTCCCATGATTTGGCCGGACAATACGACGATCAGGAATTTGTTTTCGAGGAATTGATATCGCTTATTCGGCAATCCTTCAGAGACACCTTCCGCGTAAAACAGGGATCTTATCTCGGTGATGTGTCACGCCAGGGGGTACTTGACACGGCGGTCAGGCCGAATCAGATTTTTGCCGTGTCCCTGCCGTATTCGCCCCTTGAGCCATCGGAATGGCCCGGCGTGGTGGAAAAGGTCCGGAATCTGCTCCTCACTCCCTGCGGTTTGCGCACTCTTTCTCCCGAAGACCCCGATTATCGCGGGCGTTACGACGGCGTCATGGCCGAAAGGGACGGCGTTTACCATCAGGGTACCGTTTGGCCGTGGCTGTGGGGACATTTCGGAGAAGCTTATCTCAAGGTTCACAAGAATTCAAAGAAGGCAAAGACGTACCTGCTGAACCAGGTCAGGTCCTTTCTGACAAGTCATTTGAATCAGGCGGGGTTGGGATGCATCTCTGAGGTGTTCGACGGAGATGCCCCCCACAGGCCGGGGGGATGCATTGCTCAGGCATGGAGCACGGCGGAATTGATCCGGCTGATGACCCTGTTGCGGGATATCCCGTCGCCGCGTGCCGGAAGAAGGAAATGACCTGGTAAAGAAATGTTGGCCTCATTTCCAAGGCGGTTTTGGGGTGTCATGAATCGATAGGGGAAATTTCGATGTCATGACGGCGCAGGCTAACTGCTGTCCGGCCAGGATCGAACAGGCCCCGCGACATCGTCTACGGGATCTTGACCGGAAAAGGAGGGCGGAACATGAAGGTGTTGATGTTTGGCTGGGAATTTCCCCCTTATTTAAGCGGCGGTCTGGGTACGGCCTGTTTCGGAATGACCCGGGCCCTTGCGGATGAACGGGTCGAGGTTCTGTTCGTCATGCCGGGTTTGGAAATTCCCCGGGAGGATCGTTTTCTCAGGGTCGCCTCGGCAGATTCCTTTGCTGTTGAGGATGTTTCCTTAACACAGGAGGATGCTCCAACCGTAGATGTGACGCATTTTTTCGTGGCTTCGCCCCTGCATCCATATCTGAACGAAATGACTTATGGGAATCGGGGTGGTTCCGTCAGAACAGGGATTTTATCCGCATGGGGGCTGCAGGAAGCGGCCGCTTTTGTCCCTTACGGAGGGGATCTCTTTTCCGAGGTGGCGCGATATGCGCGGGCGGCAGAGCCCATCGCCCGCTCGGAGGCGTTCGACGTCATTCACAGTCATGACTGGATGACCGTCCCGGCGGCGCTTAAAGCACGGGAAATAAGCGGGAAGCCCTGGATTCTTCATATTCATTCCCTTGAGTACGACCGCAGCGGTGATGCGGTCAATCCGGGGATCCTGGAGATGGAAAAGCGCGGCTTGACGAAGGCGGATCACATCATTGCCGTAAGCGACTATACGAAGAAAAGAATCGTCGCGTATTATGATGTATCCCCCGAACGCGTCAGTGTCGTCCATAACGGCGTTTTTCTCAACGATATGATTGAGGATCCGGCGACATTTCCGGCAGGCCGGAAGGGAAAGAACGTCCTGTTTCTGGGAAGAATCACCTTCCAGAAAGGCCCGGCTTACTTTGTCGAGGCGGCGGCGGAAGTGTTGAAGAGGCTCCCTGACGTCACGTTTCTCATGGCCGGCAGCGGGGATATGATGTCCGGCATGATCGAAAAGGTTGCCGAAATGGGCATCGGAAAGCAATTTCATTTTACGGGCTTTCTCCGCGGCGAAGACGTGGATCGCATATTCAGAATGTGCGATCTCTATGTCATGCCGAGCGTTTCGGAACCTTTTGGGATTTCGCCCCTGGAAGCGAGCCGCTACGGTATTCCCGTTATCGTTTCCCGCAGCTCCGGTGTTTCCGAGGTTCTTCACCATTGCCTGCTTGTCGATTTCTGGGACGTCCGGGACATGGCAGACAAGATGATCGCCCTTTTACGCAGGGAACCCCTGGTCGAAGAAATCCGGGCCCGTGTCCGGGAAGAATTGCCCCGGGCGGGTTGGGAAGAGGCCGCCGAAAAGATCCGGAACGTATATATGCGGGTTGTTCACTAAGGAGCGCAAAGAGATGCCGAGTATCTGCCTGTTTTTTCAGGTTCACCAGCCTCGACGTTTGAGGCGGTACACCGTTTTCGATATCGACCGGCGGCACGACTACGAAAATGAGGCCTTGAACCGTGAAGTGCTCCACAAAGTTTCGGACAGGTGCTATCTGCCCGCGAATGCCCGGATCCTCGATTTGCTCCGGAAATACAACGGGGATTTCCGGGTGGCCTTTTCCCTGACGGGAACCTTGATCGAGCAGTTGGAATCCGAGCGGCCGGATGTTCTGGAGAGCTTTCAAAGGATGAACGAAACAGGGTATGTTGAGTGGCTGAATGAAACCTATGATCATTCCCTGGCCTCTCTCTATTCATCGGTTGCGTTCCGGGAACAGGTTCTGGATCATCACGCAAAAATAGACGGGCTCTTCGGGCAGAAGGCCGTGACCTTCTGCAACACGGAGATGATTTACAGCAACGATATCGCCAAGGCGGTCGGAGAGATGGGATCCCAGGTTATCCTGACGGAAGGGGCGGACCGGATTCTGCCCTGCGGCGACCCCTGTGTTCCGTGCCGCGCTGTTTCGCACCCCGAGCTCACGGTCCTTCTGCGCCATTACCGGTTTTCGGATGACATTTCCTTTCGGTTCACCTCGACCGACTGGTTCGAATATCCCCTGACGGCGAGTAAATATGCCCGCCGGTTGTGCGAACAAGGCGAAACTGCGGAGGTGATCAACCTATTTATGGATTACGAAACCTTTGGTGAACACCATGAATCCGAAACGGGGATTTTCGATTTTCTGTGGGAGTTGCCCGGAGAAATTCTGAAATACCCGGATTTCCGTTTTGCAACTCCTGCGCAGATTATTCCTGATCCGTCTTCTTCTCCTATGCTCGATGTGAAGGAGGCGATTTCCTGGGCGGATTCCGAGCGGGATTTGACCGCCTGGACGGGTAACGGAATGCAGCAGGATGCGCTCCGGTCTCTGTATGAGTTGGAAGACAGGGTCAGGCAATCGGGGGATGACGGCGCGTTGAAAACCTGGAGGAGGCTTCAGACGTCGGATCATTTCTATTACATGTGTACGAAAGGGTTTGCCGACGGGGATGTGCACACCTGCTTCAATCCCTGGGAATCACCCTATGATGCCTACATCAGTTACATGAACATTTTGGACGATTTTGATCGAAAACTGCGTAAGTAGAGGAGAAAAAGCATGCCTGAACAGGAGAAGGGGTTTCTTTTTGAAGTCAGCTGGGAAGTCTGCAACAAGGTCGGGGGGATATATACCGTTGTTACGAGCAAGCTTCAGGAAGCGATTGCCTCGTATGGAGAAAATTACTTTCTTCTGGGTCCTGATCTTAAGACGAATCCTGACTTCGAGGAAACGGACGAAGACTGCTGGGTAAGGATCCGGGAAACCACGGCCATGAAGGATATCGCCTGCCGTTTCGGCCGATGGAAAATCCCCGGGGAACCGAAGGTCATCCTGATCAGCGTGGGCAAGAAATACAACAAGGATCAACTCCTTTACACGATGTGGGAAGAGCACGGCGTCGATTCTATCGCCGGCGGATGGGATTACATCGAACCCGTCATGTTCAGCTACGCCTGCGGAGAGGTCATCGAGACGGCATATAATATCCTGGCAAGACCCCAGGAACGGACAGCGCTTGCCCATTTTCACGAATGGATGTGCGGTGCGGGACTGCTCTACCTGAAAGAGAAGGTGCCGGAAATCGGCACGGTTTTTACCACCCATGCGACGATCCTCGGCCGCTCTCTTGCCGGTTCGGGAATGGACATCTATGCGAACATGGAACTTATTTCACCCCAGCGCGAGGCGACGGCACATAATATTACAGCGAAATACTCCATGGAAGCGGCCTCGGCCAGGGAAGCCGATTGTTTTACGACGGTCAGTGTCATCACCGCCACGGAAGCCCTGAACTTTCTGGGCCGGGCCCCCGATGTGATTACCCCGAACGGTCTGAATATCGAAAACATCCCGGATCTGTCGCAGAACAGGACCCCGGCTCTCAAAGCGAGGGAAAAGCTTCTGGAAGGGGCGTCCCGTTTTCTGAGAAGAGATTTCCCTCCCGAGACTAAAATGATGATTATTTCAGGGCGTTATGAGTTCCATAACAAGGGAGTCGATGTCTTCCTCAACGCCCTCGGTCAACTGGAAAAGGACCTGGCCGAACACGAATCCGTCCTGGTTTTCCTGGCCGTCCTTGCCGGTCACACGGATCTGAATCCCCGTCTTCAGAGTGATTTTGCAAAACCCTCTTCTTCTGAAGCGGCGGGTGGGGCGATCGCCACCCATCGCTTGAACTACGAAGCGTCGGATCCCATCCTGCAAACCTGTAATCGGCTGGGGTTCCGGAACGCTTCCACAAACCGGGTACAGGTCATCTTTATCCCTGCGTACCTCGACGGCTACGATGGTCTGATCAATATGTCCTATTACGAGGCCCTGTCGGGATGCGACCTGGGTGTATTCCCGTCATACTACGAACCGTGGGGATACACGCCCCTGGAATGTGCCGCCTATTCCGTCCCGACGGTAACGACCGACCAGGCGGGATTCGGGGTCTGGGTTCGTGAGAACATGGGCGAGTCAACGGGGGTGATTCTTCTGAACCGCAAGGGCCGGCCGATTCAGGAGATTGAAGACAACCTCTACGGTATTTTGCGGCAGTTTGTGTTTCAGGATGAACAGATGCTTCAGGAACAGCGGAAAAACGCCCGTGATGTGGCCGAACATGCCAATTGGGCGCAGTTTTACCGTTTCTATATCGAAGGATACGAACGGGCGGCTGCCAAGGCACTGGAACGATCACGAAAACTTCTCAGCAGGGAGGAAACTGCAGAGGAAAGGCATACTTTTGCGGGAAGCGTATCCACCCAGCCCCATTTCCGCAATTTTACCGCTGTTGCACATCTGCCGAAGAAAATCGCGAGATTGAGAGAGTTGGCATACAACGTCTGGTGGGCCTGGAATCCGCGGGTTTTCGATCTGTTTGCACCGCTGGATCCCAAGACATGGAATGAAATGATGAATAACCCCGTCCGGATGTTGGAGATGATCTCTCCGGACAAGCTGGAGGAAGCGGCGGACAATTCCTTCTATACAGGACGTTATCGGCAGATTTTCAAGCTTTTCGACCAGTATATGGAAGAGAAAAGCATCCACAAACGGATCCTTCCTGCACCGGAAATCAAGGCGACCAATCCCATTGCCTACTTTTCGACGGAATACGGATTGCATGAAACGATTCCCATCTATTCCGGCGGTTTGGGGACCCTTTCCGGCGATCATCTCAAGTCGGCAAGCGATTTGAACATTCCTCTGGTGGGAGTGGGGCTTTACTATAAAAACGGTTATTTCCATCAGGTTATCGATCAGAATGGAATCCAGATCGCCGAGTATCCCGAGAACGACCTGACCCACATGCCCCTGAAGATCGTTCAGGATGATCTGGGGAATGAAGCCCAGGTGTCCATCGATCTGCCCGGGCGCACCCTTTATGCGAACATAAGGGAGATCAAGGTGGGGCGCGTCACGCTGTATCTGCTGAATACGGATCTGCCGAGAAACACGGTTCAGGACCGTCGAATCACGGACAGGCTTTACGCGGCGGATCAGAGGACACGCATCGAACAGGAAATCCTGTTGGGGATGGGTGGCGTGAAACTCCTGCGCAAGCTGGGCTTCAAACCCCGAGTCTATCACATCAATGAGGGACACTCGGCATTTCTTCTGCTGGAGAGAATTTCCGGTCTCATGCTGGAGGAGGGGCTGTCCTTTGACGAAGCTGCGGAAGTTGTTCGGACCAGCAGCATCTTTACGACTCATACCCCTGTTGAGGCCGGGAACGAGCGGTTCAGCCGGGAATTGATGGAGTATTATTTTTCCGGTTTTGTAAGGAAAACCGGTATCACCTGGTCCCAGTTCTGGGAACTGGGCCGTAAAGATCTGGGGGACGACAAACCTTTTTTCATGACGATTCTGGCCTTGAAGCTGACCCACATGAGTAACGCGGTCAGCGCCATTCACGGGCAGATTTCCCGCCATATGTGGAAAGATGTCTGGAAAGGTTATCATGACACGGACATCCCGATCCGCCATATTACCAATGGCGTCCACATGATGAGCTATATTTCACCGCGGATGAAAGAACTTCTGGACGGATTCCTGGGGCTGGACTGGGAGAGAAACCTGACGGATGTGGAACGATGGCGGAAAATTGAGGACATTCCGGATAGTTTGCTGTGGCGTACCCGTTTTGAAGTGAAACAGCGGACCATCAATTTTCTCCGTGACCAGATATCCCGCCAGTACGCCGAATACGGCATTTCCAAGACCTGGCAGGAGGAGATTTTTTCCCGGATCAATCCCGCGGCGCTCATGATCGGTTTTGCCCGGCGTTTTGCCCCCTACAAGCGGAGCGACATGCTGTTTTCCGATCTGGATCGTCTGGATCGGATTCTCAATCACAAAACGCGCCCCGTTCACATCATCTTTGCCGGAAAGGCCCATCCGAACGACGATATGGGCAAGAGCCTGGTCAAAAAAGTGATTGAAATTTGCAGGGACGAACGTTTCCGGGGGAAAATTTTCTTCATCGAGGATTACAACATCCGCGTGGCGAGGCACCTTGTTCAGGGAGTCGATCTCTGGCTCAACACGCCCCGCCGTCCCTATGAGGCCAGCGGAACAAGCGGGCAGAAAGTGATCGCCAATGGCGTCCTGAATATCAGTGTTGCCGACGGCTGGTGGCCGGAAGCCTATGACGGAACCAACGGCTGGACGATCGGACCGCTGGTGACCGACTATGCCGAGGCCGTACCCAATGCCGATGAAGAGGATTGTCAGTCCCTCTATAATTTACTGGAAAACACCGTCATTCCCCTGTTCTATGATCGGGATATGGCGGGTTTGCCCGTCAACTGGATCAAAATGATCAAGCGTTCCATGGCGACGCTCGTCCCGAAGTTCAATACGGAGAGGATGCTGATCGAATATTTCAACGAGATGTACCTGCCTACGGCAAAACGAGCCAGGGAACTGTCCCAGAATTCCTATGCCCTGGCGAAGGAATTGGCGGATTGGAAGGGAAAACTGCCCATGCGGTTCGCATCGCTTCGGCTCCTCGATTTCAGCGTCGAAGGGTTCCACGGGGAGATGATTCATGTGGATGAACCCCTGACTGTAACCGTTCATATTGATGCGGGTAAGATGGACCCCGAAGAAATCCATGTGGAAATGATGATCGGTAGAAAGGCAAAAGACGATAGGCTGGGAGACGTGGAATGTGTTCCCCTGTCCCTGGTCAATGCAGACGATCCGGCGATGCTGACATTTTTCGTGGAATACATTGTTCGGGAAAACGGCCCTTACAGCTACGGCGTCCGGGTCATGCCCCACCACCCGCAGTTGTCTTCCAAGGTGGAACCGGGCATGGTTTTCTGGGGATGATGCCGGTTCCTTTGTCAAAGGCAGGGATATGACACGCCCGGGAAGGTGCGAGTTTCCGGCTGGTGCATGGCCTTATTTCTTCCCGATCAGCCACAGAATAAACGTCAGGAGGAGGCTGATCAGAAGGCTCGTGGCAAGGGGGAAATAAAAGGAAACATGTTTCCCCCGGAAATGGAAATCTCCCGGGAGCCGCCCGAACCAGGAAATTTTGCCGGAAAGAAACAGGACAATTCCCAAAACGGCGATTACGCATCCGATAACGATCAGGAACTTGCCCAACTGCGGCAAGGGTGCCATGGCTAACCCTCCTTCGTCCATTGAAAGGGGGTCTCGACACGGAAATCGGGGCGGAGATCACGGTCGTCGACTTCCTGCACGAAGAGCTGTTCGAACCCCATGTCGAGGGCCCGGTTGAGCACCTCCTCGTATTCATCCGGGTTGACGCGTCTTCCCAACGATGGGTGGTCCTTCACGGCCGGGGTCGGCGTATACTGGGACATCAGACTCAGCGGGATGTTCCGCGACAGATGGTTCCGGATCAGATGCAGGACCTGAATGCTGTTTTCGATATGGCCGGGGAGAACCAGGTGGCGGATGATCATGCCCCGGGTTGCGATCCCTTCGTCATCCATTTCCAGGTCCGGGCCGACCTGGATCATCATTTCACGGATCGATTCCAGGGCGTAGCGCGGATAGTCGCGCACCCCGGACAGTTCATGGGCGTCTTCATCGTTTCCGTATTTGAAATCAGGAAGATAGATATCGACCCGACCGTCCAGCATGCGGATGATCTCGGGATTTTCGTATCCCCCGCAGTTATAGACGAAAGGCAGGGCCAGCCCCGCATCCCTGGCCAGTTCAAGGGCATCGATCAACTGCGGCACCTGGGGTGTCGGTGTGACCGCCTCGATATTGTGACAACCCCGGTTCTCCAACGCCAGGATGTGCCGGGCCACCTCCACCGGGGTCATGGTTTGCCCGTGAATTTTGTGACTGATCTGGTAGTTCTGGCAGAACCGGCACCGGAGGTTGCAGGAAGACAAAAAGAGGGTTCCGGCGCCACGGGTTCCCGAGATGGGGGGTTCCTCTCCATGGTGGGGCAGGGCCCGGGCAAGCATGATCCCGTTCCCCAGGCCGCAGATGCCTTTTTCGCCGGCAGCCCGGTCGACGCCGCATTGGCGGGGGCAGAGGCGGCAGGAGAGAAGGAGCTCCTGAAGGTTTTTACCCCTGAAATCGGATCTTGAATTTTGATTCATCGGTTGCATTTTTCCCGAATCGCGGGACGCTTTTTCTGCTTCACAAGGGCAAAACGGATTCCCGAATCCGGCCGCTTGCCGCCAGTTCGAGAAATTCATCTCCCAGATGAGCCGATTGTTCGACGGCTTTCCACCAGTTGCGGATGCGGGTATCCTGGTTGTCGACGTAGGTAACGAGATCCTCCCGGTCCGGGATTTTTCCGTCGGGGAGTGTGGCTACAAAGGCCGGTGTCGGATAGACCATGAGCACGTTGTCCATCAATTCCGCAGGCGACTGACGGGATTTGAGATGCTTGTCCAGCCAGGTGGGTTTGCTCTGTGCCTGGTGGTGAAAGAAGAGCGTCATTTCTCCGGCGCGGGGTGTGAAAGTTTCGTTGATGTGATAATCCACGAGTCCGCCGTCCCGGTAGATGCCCCGGGGGGCGCCGAAAATATCCCTTACCCCGGAAACGACAAGGGGGATCGCCCCTGAGGACAGGACGGCGTGCTTGAAGTTGGATGTATTCAGCGGGATGCAACGGCCGCGGAACGTCCCGTTCAGACAGAAGGCGGGCGGTTTGGGGCCGGAGTAGAAGACGATTCTTTCAAAAAAACGGTAGATCGTTTCAGGGAGGACAAGATTCCCGGCAAAGCACAGTCCCAGACCGGTCTTCTGGACCCAGGGGGTTTCCGAGGCGGCAAGTTTCCTGGCCCGGGCCGTGATGATAGCCAGGCGGTATTTCTTGTTTGCCAGGGCGAAGGGGATAGCGTCGTCTTCGAGGTAACGGTTGATGATCTTCGTAAGCGCGTTTCGTACCGTTTGCGGGGTATCCTTGCGCCGGTAACGGGCTTCGATATAGGCCTGCCTTAATGCAAGGTAGCATTTGACCGGTTCCGGCTGGGGCCAGGCGGAAAAACGCCAGGCCCCGGACGAAGCCCCCGCCAGGAGGACCGCCCGGTTCCGTCCCAGGCATCCCTGTTCGAGAAGGGTCAGATCGAAACCGCTGGTCACCAGCCAGCGGGGTCCGGACGCGGAGCCGTAGTAGGTGCTGATCCGGTTCCAGTCGAACCCGCCATCGCGGATTATTTGCAGGGCGTTCTTGCCCGCCTTGACAATCAGATTATCGATCACAAAATGAACGTTCCCTTTTCCGTATGTTTTACCCCCGGGATTACGCCATCCTCGGGATGAAATGCCGTTGCGCCGGTTGTGAGCCTTCCCATCCCTGCCATCAAACACCTTGACACGATGGTGCCCCTTTTGTACATTACGGCCACGGCATGGAAGGAAACTCAAGGCGGGAGGCGTGCCGTACCGTTAGCACATTTGATGAACCGACTCGAGCCTGCGGCGGTAAAAACGGCGGCAGATCGGCCGCGAATGACGGACCATACACAATGACGGGTAAATTTGTCAAACGGATTGTCGCCGGCAGGTTTCGATTTGAATACGATGTCCAATATCATTGATATAAAAAGGAAGGGGAGGTTGAATCTTTCATGGATGTGAAATCCGAAATCATGGGGATGGCGAAAAATGCAAGAGCCGCCGCTGCGGTCTTGTCCAGGGTTTCTTCAAGGGTCAAGGACAAGGCCCTGCTCGATATGGCAGATGAACTGCTGCGGCAGAAGGATGTCCTGATCGGTGAGAACGGGAAAGACCTGGAATATGCCCGGACGATCGGTCTGTCCGGCGCCATGCTGGACCGTCTGACCCTGAAGGAATCCACCCTGAGCAGCATGGCCGCGGGTTTGCGGGAAGTGGCGGCATTGCCGGACCCCGTCGGGAAAGTCACCTCCATGTGGAAGAGACCCAACGGGCTCCTTGTCGGCCGGATGCGGATACCCCTGGGGGTCATCGGCATCATCTATGAGTCCCGGCCGAATGTGACCGCCGATGCCGCCGCCCTGTGCCTGAAGTCGGGTAACGCCGTCATCCTCCGGGGCGGTTCGGAGGCGATTCATTCGAACCTGGCCATCGCCCGGATTCTTCAGGATTGCCTGAAAAAGGCCGGTATCCCTGAGGGAGCCATTCAGGTCATTCCCATGACGGAACGGGAAGCGGTCTACGAGATGCTCCAATTGGAAGAACTGATCGATCTCATCATTCCCCGGGGCGGGGAAGACCTGATCCGCGCCGTTGTGAACCAGTCCAAAATTCCCGTAATCAAGCATTACAAGGGCGTTTGCCACATCTTCGTCGATGCCGACGCCGATCTCGACATGGCCTGGGAGATCTGCATGAATGCGAAGACCCAGCGTCCCGCCGTCTGCAATGCCCTGGAGACGCTCCTGGTTCACCGGGATATTGCCTCCCGTTTCCTGCCCAGGATGGCGGAGAAGTACCGTGACGCCGGGGTCGTCCTCCGCGGATGTCCGGGGACACGTGAACTGCTCGCCGATGTAGAGGAAGCGACGGAGAAAGACTGGTACGAGGAATATCTCGACCTGATTCTGGCGGTGCGGATCGTGGACGATTTGGACCAGGCCATGGCCCACATTGAACAGTACGGATCCCTGCACACGGAGTCGATTATTACGCAGAATTATGCCAACGCCCAGCGTTTCCTCAACGAGGTCAATTCTTCGACCGTCCTGGTCAATGCGTCAACCCGTTTCAGTGACGGATTCGAACTGGGGTTGGGTGCGGAAATCGGGATCAGCACGACCAAGTTGCACGCCTACGGTCCCATGGGTCTCGAAGAGTTGACGACGGCGAAATTCATCATCTACGGGAACGGTCAGGTGAGATCATGAAATGGGGCCTTCTGGGCGGGACCTTCGATCCGATCCACATCGGTCATCTCCGCTCCGCCGAGGAGGTTCGCGAATTGTTCGATCTGGACCGGATCATTTTCATCCCTGCCTCTGTGCCTCCCCATAAAACGACCGGCGGCATCACGTCCTTTTCGCACCGGGAGCGGATGGTCCGTCTGGCCATCGAAAACAATCCCTGTTTTTCCTTCTCCGGTGTGGAAAACGAGCGGGAGGGGAAGTCCTACTCCGTCGAGACCATCGCCCATTTCCTGAACGAGTACGGAAAAGATCTGGAGATCTATTTTATCGTCGGACAGGATGCCTTTCAGGCGGTCACGATCTGGAAAGACTGGGAAAGACTGCTGATGATGTGCCACTTTGTCGTCATGACGCGGCCGGGGTACGAACAGAAGGATCTCCAGGGGATTCTGCCGCCTTCCTTTGCCGAACGGTTTTCCTACCGGGCGGAGGATCATGGGTTCCACGGCCCCACGGGGTACGCCGTCTATTTCCGGAAAGTCACCTTCCTCGACATCTCGTCGAGCCGCATCCGGCAGCTTGTGGCGCGGGGCAGGTCGGTCCATTATCTGGTTCCTGACGCCGTAAACTGTTACCTGCTCCAACAGCGGCTCTACGCGCGGGATTGATCTTTCTTACGTAGAGACTTCGGTTCTGTTTGCGGTGGAAACGGACAAATCAAGTGATCCGCCTTTTCCACAGAGAAGGCGGATTAGAGATTCGTTACCGGCCGGTAACAGGATATGACGTTTACATTCATTTAACCCATCCGTCACAATTCTGTAACAATTCAGATGTATCATCGAACCAAATGCGAACAGGAGGAATGTCAATGCATCCGGTCAAATTATGGGTTATTGGTTTGTTGGGTTTTTTCATAGCGGCCCAGACGAGTCCGGCCACAGCTGCTGTGGTTGTGAAAGGATCGACCACGGTCCTGCCCATCGTTCAGGCGGAGGCCGAGGCCTACATGAAAGCGCATTCCGGGGTAAACATCTCCCTCTCCGGCGGCGGATCGGGGGACGGGATCAAGGCCCTCATCGATAAGTCGGCGGATATCGCCAATTCTTCGCGGGAACTGAAGCCGGAAGAAACCGATCTGGCCCGGAAAAGGGGGATCAAGCCTCTCCTTCATCCGATTGCCATGGATGCCATCGTGCCCATCGTGAATCCCAGGAACAGGGTGAAAAACCTGACCATTGATCAGTTGAGCCAGATTTATCAGGGGAGAATCCGGAACTGGAAGGAAGTCGGCGGGGACAATATGGCGATTGTGGTTGTTTCCCGTGACAGCAGTTCGGGAACCTTCGAATCCTGGGGACAACTGGTCCTCCACGGGGCGAAAGTGACGCCGCGAGCGCAGATGCAGGCTTCCAGCGGCGCCATTGTCCAGGTGATTTCAAAAAATAAATATGCTGTCGGCTATATCGGTATCGGCTATCTTAACAAAAGCGTAAAAGCCCTGACCGTCAACGGTGTTCCGGCAACCGTGCAAACTGCCGTATCCGGGCAATATCCCGTGTCGCGGCCGCTGTACATGGTGACGAACGGCGAACCGAAGGGCGACACGGCCGGATTTGTCAAGTTTGTTCGGGATAAGGAAGGGCAACGAATCGTCGAGAAAACGGGGTTTGTCCCCCTGAAGAGGAATTAGAGATTTGTTGCCGCTGAATGGGTCCGGAAGGGAGATGACGTATAGATGACACGCCGACAGAAAGAGACCCTGATCAAAAACACCTTCTTTCTTTTTGCGATTATTTCCCTGTTGATCCTTTTTCTGATCGTTCTTTTTCTCTTCCGGGAAGGGCTCCCCATTTTCAAAGAGGTCACGCTCCGGGATTTTCTTTTCGGAAATGAATGGTATCCGACGTATCAGCCCCCGTCTTATGGAATCTGGCCCCTGATTGTCGGATCCCTGATCGTCACCTTTTTCTCCTCCCTGATTGCCGTGCCGATCGGGGTCATGTCGGCCGTTTATATTTCCGAGGTCGCTCCGGAAGCACTGAAAGAAATCCTGAAATCGATCATCGAACTCCTGGCGGGTCTTCCCTCCGTGGTCCTCGGATTTTTTGGTATGGTTGTCCTGGCCCCGTGGCTTCAGGAAACTTTCGATCTGCCCACCGGTTTAAATATCGTCAATGCCTCTCTCATCCTGGCGCTCATGGCCGTCCCGACCATTTCGAGCATCTCGGAAGACGCGCTTTACGCCGTTCCAAAAGAATTCAAGGAGGCGTCCTACGCCCTGGGGGCGACGAAATATGAAACCATTATCCGCGTTATTATCCCTTCCGCCTTCTCCGGAATGACAACCTCGGTCATTTTAGGGATGGCCCGGGCCATCGGCGAGACCATGGTGGTCCTCATGGTGGCGGGAGGAGCTGCGGCGATTCCGGAATCTCTGTTCGATTCGGTCCGGCCCATGCCGGCCAGTATCGCCGCGGAGATGGGGGAGGCGCCGTTTGGAAGCGGCCATTACCATGCCCTGTTTGCGACGGGGATCGTCCTGTTTTTCATGACCCTTATTTTTAATCTCATTGCCGACTACGTATCCCATAAGTTTCGGGAAGAAGGCTCCGGCACGTTATAGATGTCGTTAAAGCACTTGATGAACGAGAAGAAAGAACGCAGGAGCGGAAAAAAGACTCGATGAAATGGCGCTATTTTAAGCAATCCTTTTTCTTTGCCCTGGTGACCCTGTCGGCGGGTTTGCTCCTGCTTTCGCTGGGGGGGCTTTTGACCCATGTTTTCCTGAACGGGTTCCGGGCCATTACCTGGGATTTCCTGACCCTTCCGCCCATGGATTCCATGACGAAAGGCGGAATACTGCCCGCCATCCTGGGAACTTTGTATTTGACGCTCGGCGCCTTGGCCGTGGCGCTTCCCCTGGGAATCGTTTCCGCAATTTACCTGACGGAATATGCGCGCCAGGGGAAGATTGTGCGGATCATTCGCATCGGTGTCAACTGTCTGGCGGGAGTTCCTTCCGTTGTCTTCGGCCTCTTCGGGTTGGGCTTTTTCGTTGTTTTTCTCGGATTCGGTTCCTGCATCCTTTCGGGTGCCCTGACCCTGGGCATTCTGATTCTGCCGACCATCATCGGCGCCACGGAAGAGGCCTTAAAGGCTGTTCCCCAGACTTTCCGCGAAGCATCCCTGGCCCTGGGTGTATCGAAGTGGCTGACCATCTGGAAAGTGGTTTTGCCCTTGGCCCTGCCGGGGATCCTGACGGGATCCATCCTGGGAATCGGGCGTGCCGCGGGAGAGACGGCGCCGATCATGTTCACGGCTGCGGCTTTTTATACGGCCAAGCTCCCTGCTTCCATATTTGACGAAGTCATGGCGCTACCGTATCATATCTATGTTCTGGCTACAGCAGGCACCTTTATCGATGAGACCCGGCCTCTCCAGTATGGAACGGTTCTGGTGCTGGTCGGGCTCGTTTTGGGGATCGATCTGTTCGCCATTGTGATCCGGAGTGTCATGAGAAAAAAGAAAAGGTGGTAATCGTGCGAAAGGATTGTATTATCGAGACGAATCATGTCAATTTCTACTACGGGAAATTCAAGGCCCTGACCGATATTTCCATGGCTTTTCAGAAATATCGGATCACCGCCTTGATTGGCCCGTCGGGATGCGGAAAATCGACCCTTCTGCGTCTTCTGAACCGAATGAACGATCTGATTCCCGAAGCCAGGGTGGAGGGGGAGGTCGTCTTTGAGGACCGGGATATCTACGGACAGAACGTCGATCCGGTGGAAATTCGCAAAAAGATCGGCATGGTCTTTCAGAAGCCGAACCCTTTTCCGAAATCGATTTTCAACAACATTACCTTTGGTCCGAAGCTCTCCGGGATGATTGGCAAGGCCGA
>Ga0302253_1000910_pt1 | contig 20800 bp, 15 predicted proteins | sample AAG_RA_Trp_MG_FD_193537 | JGI IMG/M metagenome (GOLD analysis project Ga0302253, IMG submission 193537) | Enriched activated sludge microbial communities from anaerobic digester in WTTP, New Holstein, Wisconsin, United States - AAG_RA_Trp | ecosystem: Engineered > Bioreactor > Anaerobic >...
TGAGGATGCTAAAACCAATCATAAGTGGACAAAAATGGTTACGCTTAAAAAATCGCAAGAAAAAATTATGAAAGCAATTGATAAAAATTTTTGTAGTGTATAAAAATAGGGTGAATTTTAGGTAATTTGAGAAGTTTGTGGTATCGAGGAAATAGGTTTATCTGCCCTTGTTGTGGTGGTCACTTTCGTAAATTCTTACCATCCGGAATTAAGCCGAGGCCAAACGCACAATGTCCTAGATGTGGTTCTTTGGAGCGCCATCGCCTCCTCTGGATATACTTAAAAGAAAGAACAAACTTTTTCAAGGATAATCTCAAAGTTCTTGATATAGCTCCAATGAAATTTTTCCAAGAGAAATGCAAAACTCTTCCAAATATCGATTATATTAGCGCTGATATTTCATCTCCAATAGCAATGATACAAATGGATATTACAAATATCAACCTGCCTGATGAACAATTTGATTGCATAATTTGCTATCATGTTCTTGAACATATTCCTGATGATGAAAAAGCGATGAGAGAGTTGTTTAGGGTCTTAAAACAAGGTGGTTTTGCAATACTCCAATTCCCTGTAGATTACAATCGTGAGAAGACTTTTGAAGATCCAAATATAGTTTTACCTGAAGAGCGAGAGCGTGTTTTTGGGCAGAATGACCATGTTAGAATATATGGGAAGGACTACAAAGATAGACTTGAAAGGGCAGGGTTTACTGTAAAACCTGATAACTATGCCAAAGAGTTAGGGGATAATACCATCAAGAAGTATGGTTTGATAAAAGATGAAATCATATATTTTTGCATCAAGCCAAAACATAATGATTGACAGGGAGCAACTTTACATAACAGCGGATAAAAGGCAAATCAATGAAATTTTTTCCGACACGATTATTTATTTGCTATCAAAATACAGGCAACTCACAACTGTTGAACTAGATAATTTTATTAAAGAAATTCACTCTGATATTTGTGATGACAGCATTGATAGAGTGATTAATGGACAACATTTTGGAAAACTCTGGAAACATTCCGTCAGAAATGCTCAACTTTCTTTAAAGAAAAAGGGAGTAGTTAATAATGAAGGAGAGTGGGGGCATAAAAAATGGTTTTTAACTTCAAACTAATTTTATGAAAAATAAAAAATTGAAAAAGGTTTTTATTAATGGAAGTCGTGTTCGTCTTTTTCTCGTCAGAAATATTTATGATAATGGTTGGGCTCTTGTTGACAGTAAAGGCAACTATTATGCAAATGAGAAAAATCCCAACGAAATAATTAAACATATTGACAAGTTTGTTCAAATTGGTGAATATCAATTAAAGTGAACTAACCTTTTTATATTTTTTATTTCTCAAAGCAGTTTTAGACCAAGGCCCCGATATTGTCGGCATCCGACACTTATTAAATTGCCGATAATATTTTTTTGCAGGGCAGACGGGTAATATAAAAAAGTGTGTGCAAATAATTTACTTTTGTGCAATGCGACACTGATACCGACTTGCTAACAAGTTCATTAAAATAATACGCTTCGCTTTTGTATTAAACCTAAATTATTCGGGATATCTTCGTATTAATATTTTCTTTGGTAACTTTGCCTGTTTTTATAAATATATTTTTTAATGATAGTAATTACCGGTTCGGCTGGATTTATTGGCAGTGCGTTAGTGTCAAAATTAAACGAGGAACGATATTTTGACCTTGTATTGGTAGATGATTTTTCAAACGAAGAAAAAAATAAAAACCTCGATAGAAAAAAATTTTCAATCAAAATTCATCGTGATATTTTTCCCGAATGGCTGAAATTGAATCATCGTTTTGTTGAAATTATTTTTCATTTAGGAGCACGTACCGATACTACCGAATTTGATTACCGTATATTTGAAACGCTAAATGTTGAATACTCAAAAAAAATATGGCAATGTTGTGTTGAGTTTGGCATTCCACTAGTCTATGCTTCCAGTGCTGCCACGTATGGAGCAGGAGAATTGGGATATAGCGATGATGAATCTATAATACCATTGCTCAAACCATTGAATCCTTATGGAATATCTAAAAATGAATTTGACAAATGGGCATTACAGCAAGAACAAAAACCGTATTTCTGGTCGGGGCTTAAATTTTTTAATGTATATGGTCCCAACGAATATCATAAAAAACGCATGGCATCGGTCATTTTTCACTCCTATAATCAAATTATGGAAACTGGAAAAATAAAACTTTTCAAATCACATCGGGAAGGTATTCAGCATGGTGAACAGCAACGCGATTTTATTTATGTCAAAGACCTCTGCGAGGTTATGTTTTATTTAATGCATTATCGAAAAAACAACGGCATTTATAACCTTGGTACAGGAAAGGCACGCTCGTTCAATGACCTTGCAAATGCTGTATTCGCAGCACTTCATCGTGAACCTCACATTGAATATATGGATACACCTCTTGACATTCGAGATAAATATCAATATTTTACACAAGCCGAAATGAACAAACTTATAAATATCGGTTATAATAAACCCTTTACTTCACTGGAAGACGGTGTATTTGATTATGTTTCAACTTATCTGACAAAAAAATGCTATCTATAAAAATAAACTTCAAACAACAACTATGGAAAAAAATAGGCTTTATTTTGGCAGGCGTAGTAGTGCTTTTAATGGTTCTTTTATTTTCATTCAAAAATGTCATTTTTAATTATGCCGTTGAAACAAAAATAAATCATTTTAATCAGACGCACAAAGGAAAAATCACGATTAAACATTATAAACTTACTGGCATTAATCGTATCGCTCTTGACAGCATTACCCTCACCTCTCCTTTTGATACGCTTTGTACTATTGATACACTCAATCTGCAAATCAATCCTTGGAAAACCATATTTAAAAATATTACCATTAACGATATTTATTGGCATAAAACCAGCATCAACATTGCCAAGTATGATTCCGTTTATAACTATTCCTTCCTTTTCAGTCGTGAAAATGCTGATACAGCAACCACAAGAAATAAGATTTCTCCCAATTATATTCAACGAACCAACATGATTTTAAACATGCTCTTTGATATTCTTCCACAAAAGGGAAACATTTCCGATATTGCTATCATCATACAACGCCAAAACAAAGACGATATCCGTATATCAATTCCTTTTATTCAAATCAGTCCTAAAAGAATGAATTTCCCAATTCTTTTTTCGGATGCCAAAGCAAAACAAACGTTTTATGTGGCAAGTTTTATTTTTAACCAAAGCCAGACCATTGTTGCCAAAGTAGTTTCAAACTATAAAGTTAATGATTTTGTGCCCGGGTTTCAATCGTTGCAACTAAAAACACATTTTGATACGGCTTTCTTCTCCCTCAGTCATTCTACTCAGGACGGCAATGTAGTGTTATATGGTGATGGTGAACTTTGTCGCTTATTAATAAATCAGCCTTCACTTTCCTATTCGGACATTGTTTTTGACCATACCAAAATAAATTATCGTTTCATTGTTCAAAAAAATTCATTCATAATGGACAGTGCTACCGTATTGCAGTTCAATAAACTTACCCTTAATCCGTATATACGTTTTCAGGTTTATCCTGCCAAACAACTTGAAATTCGCATAAACAAACCTTCGTTTCCTGCACAGCAATTATTTTCGTCCTTGCCTGAAGGCTTGTTTCATAATACTTATGCTATTAAGGCAAAGGGGAACCTATCCTATCGTCTGAAATTCATGGCAGATTTTTCAATAATTGATTCGCTAAAACTTGAATCGGAACTTAAACCCGAACACTTTTATATCACTTCTTATGGAAACGTAAATTTAGCCAAACTTGATTCTGACTTTTATCAAACAATATATGAAAATGATATGCCCGTTGAAACCATTCATATCAGTTATTCCAATCCCGACTATATTCCGTTAAACCAAATATCACCCTATTTACGAAATGCATTGCTTTGTACCGAAGATGGTGCTTTTTACTGGCATCGTGGATTTATTCCCGAAGCCTTTCAACAAGCACTTATTCAAGATATAAAATGCAAACGTTTTGTTCGTGGCGGAAGCACTATTACCATGCAATTGGTAAAAAATCTTTATTTGAATCGTCACAAAACCATTTCGCGAAAATTGGAAGAAATGCTAATGGTATGGCTTATAGAAAATATGCATCTGTGCAGCAAAGACCGCATGTTCGAATTGTATCTCAACATTATTGAATTTGGACCGGGGACTTACGGCATTTCCAAAGGCACACGGTTTTATTTTAACAAAAAACCGAATGAATTGAATCTGGCAGAATCAATATTTCTCGCATCTATTGTTCCAAAACCTAAACATTTTGCTTCCTCCTTCGACTCTACCGGAATACTTAAACCCGATGCACAAAACTTCTTAAACTTTGTAACCAACCGAATGCTGACCAAAAAGATGATTACACAACAAGAATTTGATGCATTTAAACCAATTATTGAATTGAAAGGAGTTGCTAACCATTTTTTGAAAAGTAACAAAGACACCACCAAACTTGAATTTAATTTGCCTTTGGAGTAATATTAACATTGAACGAATAAATATACCCATACATGAAAAAAAAATTTTCCATCACACCCATAGATAAATGGTTTGATAATAAGGGTAAGCGTCCACTTATTATTGCAGGACCATGCAGTGCCGAAAGTTTTGAACAAGTATATCAAACAGCAAAGGAATTATCGGACATTCCACAGGTTACTGTTTTTAGAGCCGGCGTTTGGAAGCCTCGTACCAACCCCGATGATTATAAAGGTGCTGGCAAAAAAGCATTGTCGTGGCTTCAACAGATAAAAAAGGATTTTAATTTATACACTGCTGTTGAAGTGTTAAGTCCTGCTCATGTGGAAGCATGCTTATCGCATGATATTGATATTTTATGGCTTGGCGCCAGAACGGTTTCCAATCCATACTCGGTGCAGTTGCTTGCCGAATCGTTGAAAGGTACCAATGCTATCGTACTGGTTAAAAATCCGTTGAATCCGGATATCAAATTGTGGTTGGGTGCCATAGAACGCATTAACAATAGCGGCATACACAACATTGCTGCTGTACACAGAGGCTTTTTTCCTTTTGAATCTACTAAATTAAGAAATATACCCAAATGGGAACTGGTGATTGACTTGCGAACCTTGCATCCCGAAATACCCGTTATTTGCGACCCAAGCCATATTGCAGGAAATACCAAATATATATCTGCCATTGCACAAAAGGCAATGGATTTGTGTTACGATGGGCTGATGATTGAATCGCATATACACCCAAGCGAAGCCTTGAGCGACGCACAGCAACAAGTGACTCCTGCTACATTAAAAAAAATAATCCATACACTTTCATACAACTATAATGTAATAAATGATATTGAACATTTGGAACTGTTGAAACTGCGTGAGCAGGTTGATTCCATCGACAGTCAACTTATAGAACTGCTTTCGTTCCGAATGAATATTGTAAAACAAATGGCTGAATACAAACAACAACATAAAATACCTATACTTCAACTTCGCCGCTGGCACGAAATTATGACAAGCCGCATAAAGCAGGCTGAGAATCTGCAATTAAATACTAGTTTTGTTAAATCACTTTTAGAAATAATTCATTTGGAAGCCCTTCGCATACTATCCGATGAACATAATAAAAACCTATAACATTTCTTTCATAAAAAATCATTTGCATCCGTTATAAAACATCTTTATTGATATATTCAAACATTAAGGGGGTAAAAAATAATAACTATCTTTGCGGTTCTAAATTCAATTTAGATAGATATGAAACAAAAATTATTCGATGAATTTCCGCCCATTACAACGGAACAATGGGAAGAAGTAATCAAAAAAGAACTCAAGGGTGCCGATTATGAAAAAAAAATGCTGTGGCATACGCTCGAAGGCTTCACAGTAAAACCATATTACCGAAAAGAAGATTTGGAACGTGTTCCCTATCTTCATCAAAAGGAGAAAAATTTGCCTTTGTATAGAGCCATCAAAGCAAACAACAACGATTGGATAATTTACGAAGAAATTTATGTCAGCCAGATTGAAAAGGCTAATCGGCAAGCCATAGAAGCACTTCAAAAAGGTGCAGAAGGCATTGAATTTATCATTCAGGAAAAAATTCATTACGACCTTGTATCCCTGTTTCACGAACAGTCAGAATTTTCTAACCTTGTTGAGCATATCGATTTGGAAAAAGTACCCATACGATTTATCAGTGGTTGCAACACCAGCATTTTGCTTTCCATGCTTGAAGAAGAAATTGACAAACAAAAATTGAATATCTCCAAGTTAAATATCACTTTTGATGATGACCCGCTGGGGCACGTAACTCTTAATGGAAATTTTTTCTCTTCCGAAGAAAGTCTTTATTCTCAAATGGCATCGCTGGTACGTTATGCCAACCGTGTTATTCCCAAAGGAAAATCGGTAGCAGTAAACGGATATTTTTTTCATAATGCCGGTGCTACTTCGGTTCAGGAAGTAGCCTTCAGTTTGGCTATTGCCTCTGAATATCTGACAAACCTGACCGAAAATGGATTATCCTTAAAAACCGTCATACAAAACCTGACATTCAATATGGGCGTTGGTTCCAACTATTTCATGGAGATGGCAAAATTCAGAGCATTACGTTTTTTATGGACTAAATTAATAAAATCGTATGATGAGACATTACAAAACATTGAATTATCCATTCATGCCATAACCTCCAACTGGAATAAAACTGCTTACGACCCCTACATCAATCTTTTAAGAAACACCACCGAAGCCATGTCGGCAATATTAGGCGGTGTGGATTCGCTTACCGTTAGACCATTTGATGTAATTTATAAAATGCCAACTCCCTTTTCACAGCATTTGTCACGAAATATTCAACTTATACTAAAATACGAATCACATCTGGACAAGGTAATTGACCCGGCTGGTGGTTCCTATTATATTGAATCACTTACCTACTCGTTGATTACCGAAGCATGGAAACTCTTTATAAAAATACAGGAATGGGGTGGTTACTTGCAAGCCTTTAAAACCGGTAAAATTCAGGAACTGATGGAATCAATCCAGCAAAAACGCGACATGAACATGGCCATGCGTCAGGAAATTTTACTTGGCACCAATCAATATCCCAATGTAAACGAACGTATTTTTAATCAAATAGTACCGTGCTTATTGGCAAACGTAATGCCCTCCGGAAAACCTGTCGTACACAAACCTGTTAAGTTGTATCGCGGTGCACAGGCATTTGAAGAACTCCGACTGACAACCGAACAAATGAAAAAATGCCCCCGTGTATTTTTATTTACTTATGGGAATCTTGCTATGCAAAAGGCAAGAGCCAATTTCAGCATCAACTTTTTTGGTTGTGCAGGTTTTCAAATTATAGACAATCCAGGGTTTGAAACCATAGAAGAAGGCATTGAAGCCGCAGAAAAATCAAATGCCGATTTTGTGGTTATTTGTTCCAGCGATGAAGAATACCCGCAACTGGTACCTCCTATCGTAGAAAAACTGAAAAATAAAACCAATCTGGTTCTGGCAGGCTTCCCTAAAGAGCATATCGAAACATTCAAATCGCTTGGATTGCAACATTTTATTCACATTAAGTCCAATGTACTCGAAACGCTCACCCAATTTCAATCATTAGTAAAATTAACTGTTTAACAAAGAACTAAAAAAATGAAACCGAATTTCAATAAAATAAAGTTAGAAGATTTTAATATAATAAATCCAGCCAGCAACTCAAAAAATGGATGGACTACAGCCGAGGACATAGAAGTTAAAAGCGTGTACACCGCTGATGATTTGGAAGAAATGGAGCATTTGGATTATGCTGCTGGTTTGCCTCCATATTTACGTGGTCCGTATGCTTCCATGTATGTAATGAAACCATGGACTATCCGTCAATATGCAGGTTTTTCAACAGCCGAAGAATCAAATGCCTTTTACCGTAGAAATTTGGCAGCAGGGCAAATGGGATTATCGGTTGCCTTTGACCTTCCTACTCATCGCGGCTACGACAGCGACCACGAACGCGTAATTGGCGATGTAGGAAAAGCAGGTGTTGCCATTGATTCGGTAATGGATATGAAAATTCTCTTTGACCAAATTCCCTTAAACAAAATGTCTGTATCCATGACCATGAATGGAGCCGTCTTACCCATCATGGCTTTTTATATTGTAACAGCACTGGAGCAGGGTGCCAAATACGAAGAATTGAGTGGCACCATTCAAAACGACATTTTAAAAGAATTTATGGTACGCAACACTTATATATATCCTCCCGAGCCATCCATGCGGATAATTGCCGACATATTCAAGTTCACTTCGCAAAAAATGCCAAAATTTAATTGCATCAGCATATCGGGTTATCATATACAGGAAGCCGGTGCCACAGCCGATATTGAACTTGCCTATACGCTGGCAGACGGATTGGAATATTTACGTACCGGTATAAATGCTGGTCTCAACATTGATGATTTTGCTCCTCGTCTATCATTCTTCTGGGGCATAGGCATGAATCATTTTATGGAAATTGCCAAGATGCGTGCTGCCCGTTTATTGTGGGCAAAAATAGTCAAACAGTTTAATCCAAAAAATCCTAAATCATTGGCATTGCGTACTCATTGTCAAACCTCAGGATGGAGTTTAACCGAACAAGACCCGTTTAACAATGTTGCCCGTACGTGTATCGAAGCCTTAGCCGCTGCATTAGGTCATACCCAATCGCTTCATACCAATGCCCTTGACGAAGCCATTGCTTTGCCTACCGATTTCTCAGCCCGTATAGCACGCAATACGCAAATCTATTTGCAGGAAGAAACCAATATATGTCGCACGGTTGACCCATGGGGCGGTTCGTATTATGTTGAATATTTGACCAACGAAATAGCCCACAAAGCATGGAAATTGATTCAGGAAATAGAAGAATTGGGTGGCATGTCCAAAGCCATTGAAACGGGTGTTCCCAAAATGAGAATTGAAGAAGCATCAGCACGCAAACAGGCAAAAATTGATTCTGGAAAAGAAATCATTGTAGGAGTTAATAAATATCGTCTTGAAAAAGAAGAACCCATCGAAACGTTGGAAGTGGACAATACAGCAGTTAGAGAATCGCAAATAAAACGATTGCACGAATTAAAGAAAAACAGGAACAACGAAGCCGTTCAGAAAGCACTCGATGCCATTACTCATGCTTGCAAGACTAATACAGGCAATTTACTAGAACTTGCTATTGACGCAGCATCCAAAAGAGCCACATTGGGAGAAATATCATTAGCAATGGAAAAAGTTTATGGACGTTATAAAGCAAATATACGTATGATATCAGGTGTTTACAATTCGGAAACTCACGGCAACGAGCAATACCATAAAGCCAAACAAATGGCAGACCAGTTTGCCGAAAAAGAAGGACGCCGTCCCAGAATTATGGTTGCCAAAATGGGACAGGATGGCCATGACCGCGGTGCTAAAGTTATTGCCACTGCTTATGCCGACATGGGTTTTGATGTAGATATGGGACCGCTGTTTCAGACTCCTGCCGAAGCAGCCAAACAAGCCGTTGAAAACGATGTACATATTTTAGGCGTTTCCAGTTTGGCAGCAGGACATAAAACCCTTGTCCCACAAGTTATAGCAGAATTAAAAAAACTCGGACGTGAAGATATTCTGGTAGTCGTAGGCGGGGTAATTCCTCCGCAAGATTATGACTTTCTATATAAACAGGGCGTTGTTGGTATTTTTGGACCCGGTACACCTATTGCCGAAGCCGCTATAAAGATTCTAACCATATTAATGGAAAATGTGAAAAAATAAGTTGTCATCAAAATACCAGCAATCATTTATTCTAATACCGACTTGCTAACAAAATTCATTTAATTCTTTTGTTAGCGGTTTGGTATTATATAAAGAAGTGGCTGCATGGTGAGATTGCTTCGCTACGCTCTCAATGACGAGAGGGGGTGAATAGTTACAAAATTTTTAATATCCCTTTATGCAAACAATCTTTTGAGTAGAACAATGATTTAATTGAAGAAAATAAATGCCGGGAGTTAGATGGGGTGCTATTGAAACCAAAGGAAGTTCACGCTCATTCATTGAATTAATTTCTCCCAAACACTTTCCTGTTATATCATACAACGATACGGTAGCATTTCTTTCGGTAAGAGAAACGATGGAATTGGGATTTACCGGATTGGGATAAACAAGGAAGGTTTTATCTCCTGCAAGCAACGGATTGCCCGTAACATCTTCGTAAAAAAACTGCCAGCCATCGGCTGTAACATCAGAATTGGTAACAAAACGAATTATTGCTTTTCCAGAAGGGATATAAATGCTTTGCGTGGGTGGATTTTGTGTATTTAACGTAGCAATCGTATTGGCTGCTGATATACTGTTTTTATAAATAACAATAAAATCACCGTTATTGTTGGTGGCTACATTAAACGTTGTAAATGTCAATTGCAATGCCTGAGAATTGGGTGGCATGATTATCCAACGACAATTAGTAGAATTTTTGTAGTCACAATCACCGCTGCCATCGGAAACAATTCCAGACATTGCCGTCAGTGTATCTGTACTGCAATAATTGGATAAATATATAGCCGAAAATCCATAATCTTCGTTGATATTATCGGTTTTAAACAGTACAAACATATTGTTTGATGTAGATTTAACCGTTGTTACTCCTGTATTGCCAACAGTAACGGGTGGATTTTGTGCAGTGAACAGATTTTTTACCGGTGAGGCTTCGTTGTCCCCATCAAAAATAAAAAGAGTATCGCCACTGGCAAGTGAAAATGTATTAAATTGCAACTGAACGCTGCTTCCACACGAAGGATGAATAAACCATGTACAAGTTGAATTTGGCTTATAATACGTATTTCCATTTTCGGAAGTAAAGGTACCCGTTGGGAAAGTCAGTGTATCGTCTGAGCAGTAAACAGGATATGTATAATGAATGGTATCGGGATAAATATCGGCTATTAATTCTTGAAAATAATTAAAATTGGCACCACCGGGATTTAACTGGTCTGCATAAAAATATCCGTCCAAATATCCACCCCATCCCCAATTGAAATGATAATAATTAAAGTCTTGATAACCGTCACAAACAAAGGCATGCCCACTGGTAAAGATAGAGTCTTCCCAGCCAGCATAGTAAAGCGGTTTGCGGGCATCCAGGTTAGCAACAACAATGCTATCCCAGTTTAACGACGTACTGTCTCTAAAAATATAGCGAGTATTTGAATTATATTTAAAGTATGTTCTAAACGAATAGGCTGCTTTATGATTCCACATACCCGAGCCATTGGGTCCGTATTGCATATCAACAGAAACACCTATATTATACATAAGCAACGATGCAGGATTATTATAACTGTGTATGGTCGGGGTCATCGCATGATAATCGTAATAGGAACTGTCGAAATTGACATGAAGTGTTCCATAAGGCGGGTCTTGATAGGTATAACTTCCCGTTCCGTTCCATGGCCAGCGATGATAATACATCAGTTGTGCCATAGCCGTTGCTACACAGCCGGTAACCACATGCCCATCTGGTCCGGCAGAATCGACAGGGCAAAATGAATTATAATAATTGTCCTGATTCCATTTTGTAATTACCAGTGGTGGTATAACTTTAGAAGATTTAGTTGTTTGTATTGACTGATACGTTACCCAGTCTGGATGCTTTGATACAGACATACCGTTCAATTTCTCTATTTCGCTGGCTCTTTTTCTTATCCAACTTTCAAACGATGGATTCTTTTGAGTGACGTTGTAACTGCCTTCAAAACTGTATGCCAATACTGGTTTTGCATAAATGGAATTGCTCACTACAACATATCCATCGGGATTCATATTCAAAATATAACACGCAGGCTTGTCTTTATTGAAATTGCTGTAATTTTCAATTACTTGTCTTACGGATATGGATGTGTAATCTATATTTTTAAATGAACGTATTTTTTGAAAATAAAAGTTGGTAGCAACGGTTTTAATTTCATTGATAGAAATTTTCTGGGCTTTTGTTAATCCATAAAAACCAAGAAAAAATACAACAAATAAAAACAGATGACGCATATTTATTTAGTTTTGAATTTGCCTAACAAATCCTTAACGACATCTTTATGAACCATAAAGTTCATCATCTTTAATTTAACAAAATCTTCTCTAAAAAAATAATATCCAAATTCTTTGGCATTGGGGTCGTTGTTGCGTGAGCCTGAACTGGAATCCTTGATTAAATACCAGCGTTCACCTTTATAATCGGTATAACCAACCACATGCATGCCGTGGTCGTCGGTGGTAGTTTGGTTTGAAAATCTAAACTGACGTGCTTCATCGGTAATATTTTGTGCAGGAATATCAAACGAAGGAATAAGAGCACACTGAGTTTCGGCATCAAAACCGGCTTCGCTTACATCGCCACCAACAGCAACCGTGTAACCTTTTTCGATAACATTGCGAAACGTTTGCATAAACACATCCAACGGTACATTGTAATAATCGGTACTTTTCCACCAGTTGTCGGGAACATCATAGATTACTTGTTTATAAAAAGGTTCCTGCATATACGAAAGTATTTCTACATAATCGTCGGGATTGATTTTACAAACGTCTGAGGCAAATTGCTGTGGAAGCATTACTTTTCCTTCCCAATTAAACTGTGCAGGTGGTTCACCCAGATAATAATTCAATATAGATTTAATATTGGCAACAATGGCATCTTCGTTCCATGCTGCAGATTCTTTAACCCATTTTAAATATTGGTCTATTTCTTTTTTCATTTGTTCGTGGTTGTGATATTTTCTGCCACCGACTAATCCTGAATATTTATCAGCCGGAACAATACCGTATTTTTTAATCATACGAGTAACAGCATTGGATTCGCTGCCTTCGTCCACCAGTGAATTTCCACGTGTGCGGACATACTCCTTAACTTTTTCTACATATTCCCAATAAACAATATACATCTCGCTAAGTTTTATTTTTTGTTGGGTAATTCTATACACTTCCGATTCTAAATAGGAAACCGTAGAAAAACACCAACATGTGCCTGCATTTCCTTGTGATATGGATGGATTATGCCATTGCGATTTATACAAATCAAGTTTGCGGGGTAAATCCTTACCTGTCATATCCACTTTAAAACGCTTAACAATCGGTGGCGGAGTTAGTTCATCATTTACATGTTGAATGTCTTTCATGATAACGTTTTGATAAAAACCCGGCTTGGATTCTTTAAATACTACTTTATCAGGTTGAACTTGCGACCATGCATAACCTGCAAAGCCTAAAAATGCCATTAAACATACTGTAATTTTTCTCATAAATTTTTTTTTTGCAAGGTAGTCATTTTTTAAAAGACAAAAAAGATATTAAACTTTTATCGTTAATAACTTTTTAAAAAAATGCTTGCTAAGCATGAATACACACGTTATTTTGCACCAAATTTTTAATCATGAAGAAAAATATTGCAGTATTGTATGGTGGTTATTCGTCAGAATACGATATATCAGTAAAAAGTTCAAAGCAGATTTGTCAATGGTTGGACAAAGAAAAATATAATGTTTATCCCGTATTGGTTCGTCATGATGGATGGTTTTTCCCAGACGAAAAAGGCACGTTGGTTGATAAAAGTTTTTTCGGTATAGTTCAAAACAAACAGCAAATAAAATTTGACTATGCTTATATCATTATTCATGGCACGCCCGGCGAAAATGGCTTGTTGCCCGGATATCTTGAAATGATGGGTATTCCTCATTCCACATGTTCTTCGAAGGTATCGTCGCTTACATTCAACAAATATTTTTGTAAACTTTTATTACGCGACTTGCCCGTTAATCTTGCCAAATCGTTACTTATCCGGAAAAATGAACCATACAATCTAATGTCCATATTAAATTATGTAGGGCTACCTTGCTTTGTAAAACCCAACAACGGCGGCTCCAGTTGTGGAACATCCAAAGTAAAATCAATAGAGGATTGGAATAAGGCTATTGAAATTGCCTTTGCGGAAGATTCGGAAGTTTTGGTAGAGGAATTTATTCAAGGAACAGAGATTTCATGCGGCGTCGTTAAGACAAAAACTTTTTCGGCAGCATTACCCGTTACAGAAATAATTCCCAAAAAGGAATTTTTTGATTATGAAGCCAAATATACACCCGGCATGTCCGAAGAAATAACTCCTGCCCGCATTAATCAACGATTATATGATTTATGCCAACAATACTCTTTACAGATATATGATTTTCTGGGATGCAATGGTATTGTCCGAGTGGATTTTATTGTACGTAATGAATTGCTTTACTTTTTGGAAATAAATACGGTTCCTGGCATGTCCGAGGCAAGCATTGTGCCCAAGCAAGCCGAACATTATGGCATAAGTATGACCGAACTTTTAACTCATATTATTGAAAACAAATAAGGGCTATTATTGGTATCAATTTGTAAAAAAAAATTAGCACAAAACAATATATATTTGAATGAAACGCCCATAGGATTATCCGTTTGATATAAAACCACGTTGTCGCATGGCTTCAAAGGTAATAATAGCAACCGCATTGGAAACATTTAACGAATCAATTTTACCCGACATGGGAATTTTAATAATTTTATCGGCATGTTGAATCCATTTTTGTGATAAACCTTGTGATTCGGTACCGAAAACCAAAGCAGTTGGTGTTTTAAAATTTTGTAAGTAATAAAATGCTGCATCTTGAAGGGCGGCAGCATAAATTTTTATTTCATGTTGAGTTAACCAATGAAGTGTTTGTGTTGTAGTAGCCAATGCCACAGGTACTGAAAAAATACATCCAATGCTGGAGCGTACTACATTGGGATTGTATAAATCAATTACAGGATTACAAACCACAACAGCATCTACATGCGCAGCATCGGCAGTGCGAAGGATGGCACCCAGATTACCTGGTTTTTCCACAGATTCTACTACAATTATGAGTGGTAGGTTAGAAAGAGTAATATGTTCAAGCGAATGGTCTTTCCATTCAAAAACGGCAAGAATACCTTCGGTATCTTCACGATAGGAAATTTTTGAAAAGACCGTTGAATCAATTTGAAAAATCAATTCTTCGCTGATTTTCCAAGAAGTTAAAAAATGGGTATTTTTTTTATTGATAAATTCCTGATTAATAAAAATGTATTTGGGTTTGTATCCAGCCTGAAACGCAATGGATATTTCACGAATACCTTCTACAATAAACAATTGTTCTTTTTTGCGTCCTTTGGCAGAATACAATTCATGAATGAGTTTTATTTTAGGGTTTTGTGGACTGCTAAGAAATTCAATGTTCATAGTTTATTTTAAACTATTCAAAAAAAGATTATAAAAGTAAAAATATTTACTGCTAATAAAATTGTATTCTGTTATCTACAATATTTGCTAATTTTTTAAGTGCGTCAAACGCTTGATAATCAACACGTGTTTGAATATCATACGCCAATTGCAATTGCATTTGTTTGAAATCGCCCGATGGACGGGTATTTTTATTGGTAATATAAATCATAAATACGCCATTGTTGCCCTTAATTGGTTTTGATAAAGTACCTTTGGGTAAAGTCGCAGCAGCAGCAATTACATTAGGTTCAATACCAACACCCGGTAGCGAAAAAGACGTAAAAGAAATGGATTGAGCATCCATTACAGGGGCATTCATTTTACCCGATATAGCCTGCAAGTTGCCTAATTTTTCGTTGGCTTTAAAGGCATCCATAAATTGTCGTGCTTTTTTTTCTTTTTTTACCAGAGTGGTTAATTGGTCTTTTATTTGCTCTATAGGGGCATAACCTTTTTCACGAACTTCGGTAAGCGCAGCAACAACAAACTTATCAGGCAGTTCAAAGGGTGATGAAACATCTCCTTTTTTAGATTTATACACCCAGCGAATAATTTCACGTGCATTGTCGATTCCTGCAATATTGTGGTCAGTGGTTTTTAATCCATTGGCAACGCGTTTTTCAAGTCCTTGTGCAGCAACCGCCTTATTAAATTTTTCAAGGGTATTATTGGCTCCAGCAAACTGATATACTCTGTTTTGGATGGTTTGATATGTGTTGGAACTGGGTTCAATTTTCCATTGAATAAATGCAACCTGTGCTTTTTTTACATCCTTTGATTTATCGAGCACTTGTATTATATGGTATCCAAACTGTGTTTCAGCCATAACATATTCTCCTTTTTTAGCACCAAAGGTGGCTTTTTCAAAGGGCTTTACCATGACATTTTGCTTAAACCATTTTAAATCACCAGTATCGTTTAAAGAACCTTTATCATCTGAATATTGTGTTACCAATGATGCAAAATCAGCCCCTTTGTCGAGCAGTTTTTTTAAACTATCTGCCAATTGTTTTGCCTGTTCTTTGGTTCTTTTTTCATTGGGCGATATTAAAATATGACGTGCATGTACCGAATCGGGAAGGTCTTTAAATTCAATCAACTTGGCAATAAAATAATTATTTCCTTCAATATAGGGTCCATAAATAAAGCCGGGTTTTGACGCAAAGATAATGCTGTCAATGGTAGGAGAAAGTTCACCTTTGGCAAAATAATTACCTGTATAAGGAACGTCGGAGTTTTGATTAACAAAATCTTCCACACTGTCTGCGGTGGCAAACTGGTCGCGAATACTTTGCAGTTTTTCTTGAAGTGCTTTCAAGTCGGCTGGAGAGGGTGTAACATCAAATACCACGTAATCAATATCTCGTGATTCTTCTTGTTCAAATAAATATTGATGTTCGTTATAATATTTTTTTATTTCATCATCCGTAACGGTTATAGCGGAATCAGAAATTTCGGAGTAACGTTTAACTACCATTTGAATATCTGATAGTGTAGATGATTCTTCTGCGAATTGTTTTGCTTCGGTAGAGGTAATATACATACCTTTTTTTACAGCAGTATAATATTTCGTAAGCAGTTTTTGATGCTCCAATTCTTTTTCAAAGGCAACCCAACTCAAACGTGCATTTCCGGTGGGGTCTTTGTCCATGTTGGCAATAAATTGACGTACCAAATTCGGGTCAAACTGACCTGTTTGTTGATTTTTAAAAACAGGTATCTGTAATATTTGCGGGTCAATATTGGAGCCAACTACCATATCCTGCAATTCATCGGGATGAACAGCAATGCCCAACTCGGGAAGTTTGTTTGCTAATACATAATTGGTTACCAGAATATCCCATGCCTGGTCACGTATTTGCTGACTAATGCTTTCGTCGGGAACAGATTCCTTTTGCGTATTGCGTAAATAATTTTCGGTGAGTTCATTTACCAACGATTCATAAACTTTAATGGATATGGTTTCACCATTAATTTCGGCGACATCGGTGCTTGTTCCACGATTAAAAAGTTTGTTTGAATAAATAAGGTCATTCAAAATAAAAGCAAGGAGAGATAATCCTATAATGATTGCTACCAGCACTCCAGCACGATTTCTGATTGTTTGTAATGTTGCCATTTTACTTTTGGTTTTATACGTTAAATTTGACGGCACGAATTTATATAAAAACTTTCATTTGGCACAATGCTATTATTATTTTTTTTCGCATTGTTTATAGTTCGTTTGGTTTTTATATTCAAAGGAATGAATGTACCGTGTTATAAGAAACTCATAATGTTAAAGATTGTCTTTACTGGTATTAGGTATGATTTGTGAAAAGAAAGTTAATGCTTTTTAAGCCATGTATTCAACTCATCCATAGAAATGTCTTTGGCTACTATTTTTTTGTCTTTGTTGAGTAAAAACGATTGCGGCGTATTATAAAGGAATAAATCTTCCACAAAATCGTTGAGTAATTTTTTATCATAATAATTTTGCCAAGTAAAGTCATTTTCGTGAATGGTTTTTCTCCACAAGTCGGATTTATCGGAGGTTAACAAAGCAATTACGTCCAATTGCTGACGTGTATAAGATTTGTAAATTTGTTTCAATTCGGCTAAATATTGAAGACAGTGCATACAATCGGGATTCCAGAATACAATGAACACGTAGTTCGCATTGGATTGTGGTATTTTGGTTGTTTTATCGTTTTCATCGCACAAGGTCAAAGAAGGGAAAGGTTGATTCATAACAATCTTATGAATACGCTGTGTATAACTGGACAATCTCGTCTTAAAGGCATCGTTTACCCATGGTGTCAATCCACTGAGAAAATATTTATCTGAAATATGCCAGAATGCGTCGGTATTGGGATAATTGCCACTTAAATCAAATTGTCCAATAAGATATTTGGTTATTTCTTCATAAACGGAAGGATTTTTCATGGCTTCGGTTAAAATATAATCCAGCGAAAGGTATAAACTGTCAATGTTTTCGGTGGTCAATGTAGGTAATGAAGTAAAATAATCATCCAATTTGCTTGAGAATACTGGCGTAAACAAAAGTCTTTCATCAGAAAAGTCAACATTGGCAAAATAGGTGGCAGCATCAAAAGTAAAATCCTTGTGTTGAATGGCTTTCATAATTTTAGTAAAAAACAGGTTCGGGTTTTGCTTGATAATGGCTTCCTGTTCCTGTTTCAAAATAATTTTCTGACGACGTATTTCTTCGATATAAATTTTTTCAGAATCGGGATGTTGCTTTATCAATTGCTGGAGTATATTAGTGGATTCAATATTTCTACTTAAACTTCGCTGATAATCGGCATAAATTTTATTTTCAATATCGTTTTCGATGGATAAATGTTGAATCAAATTGGCGGTATCGTTTTGAATGCTGAGGTGTTGATTGTCTGTTAGAATAAAATTAAAATATTTCATGCTAGGCAGACAAATAAGATACATCCCCTGCGGTAATTTTCTATTTTTCTTAAATAGGCCTTCCCCATTCTGGTCAAGCATAAGCGTATCTATTACATACTGATTGTCGCCAAAATGGTATCCCAAATATACGGGTTGGTGTTGCAAGGGAGTAATTTTGACTTTTATTTCGTAACCGTCGTTCTGACCGAAAATGTAAATACTTAAAAAAGTAAAAATAATGAAAACAACGGTACTTTTAGTCATAAATGTAAGTTAAATATATTACTTGTTACTTTTCTTTTGAAACTGAATAAATTTTTCAATTTGTTCAACACCGATGCGTTTGGCAATTATTTTTTTATTCTTATCAAGAATATAAATGGTAGGCGTACTATATACATCATACAGATTTCTGAAATTGGTAAAATTATATCGGTCCCAAACGTTTATCCAGTCCAAATGATGGTCGTTGATATATTTCTTCCATTCTTCTACTTCATGTTGCGTAAAAACGGCAAATACTTCAATGCCACTATCGCGTACTGCTTTATAATATTCATACAGTTTTGGAATTTCTGTTTTGCAATGTCCGCAATTGGGCTCCCAAAATATCAAAATAGTATAGTCGGCTTTGACGTATTTTAATTGTTGCCACATACCATTCACATCTTCCATTTTTAAATCGGGTGCTATTTCGCCAATCAAATTGGGTTTTAATTTGGTAACCCGTTCTCCTATTTTGGCAAGTATGGTTGAATCTGCCCACCAGCATTGATTTTTCAAATAATAACGCTCTGCCAGATTGACAAATATTCTATCCATTCCCATTACTTGCGATGTTTCAAAATAATTGGTGGTATAAACCACTATATATTGAAAAAAATATTTGTTTTTCTTTGCCATATCGCACAATTTGAATGCTTCTTTGGTAAGCGAATCAGGCATCATGATAACCACATTCTTAAAAAAATCGTTCAATTTTTGTTCAATAAAAGGTGTGCGTAGTAAGCGGTCATCCGAAAAATCTACATTATCCCAAAAATGGTCTTTATTATAAACATATTGATAAAGCCGCATTAACGAATCTCTTTTGGGTGTATTGGGAGGTAAATTAAATTCTGGAATAGGTACAGGCGTTAAGACTTTTAAAATTTTTGTCAGAAAAGAATTTGGATTTTCTTGTATCATTCGGTCCCAATATTCCTTGCGAACACTGTCTATAGCCATGGCTTTTTTTCGATAAAATTCTACAGAATCCTTATTCTTATTGTTATATGCTTTTATTTTTCCCTGAAGAGGAAGTATTTGTCTTTCTAAATCAGCCATTTTTTTCTGCCAATCGAAAAACAATTTGTTTTCTGCCGAACCCGACGATTTCATGTTTTTAACAAAATCAATGGTATCCGTTTCAAGACTTAATTCTTGTTTATCGTCCATCAAAAATTCAAAATATTTACGTTTTAAACTGGGAATAATAACTACATATATACCTCCGTCCAGTTTCTTTTTCCCAGTGAAGACGCCAGAACCGTTTTTGTCCACCAGCAACGTATCGTCGGCATATAACTTATCGGCAAAATGATGTCCCAGCAACAACGTGTCTTTTTCTTTCAATCCTTTTACCTGAACTTTAATTTTATATCCCTGTGCCATCGACAGGTTTGCTATTAATGCCAATACACAGAATAAAACAATTCCTTTTTTCATAATTTAAAACTTTGGTGCAAAAATACATGATAGATTTTTAATTTAACCTACATTATTCATAAATAATATTAAAACTTTAAATAAAAATAGTCGTTCCTTAAAAAGTCATTTTATACCGACTTGCTAACAAGTTCATTAAAACAATTCGCTTCGCTCTTGTTTTAAAACTGTTAGCCTGTCGGCATCTCGTCATTGCTGACGAGATTAGAGTTTGACGGGACAAAATTCATTTCATTCTTTTGTTAGCGGTTTGGTATTATTTGTCATGTTCTATATGGCTCCTCCTCGTTTTATTGACTATTTTCTTGAGATTGCTTCGTGCGTTCC
>Ga0302253_1000911_pt1 | contig 20701 bp, 20 predicted proteins | sample AAG_RA_Trp_MG_FD_193537 | JGI IMG/M metagenome (GOLD analysis project Ga0302253, IMG submission 193537) | Enriched activated sludge microbial communities from anaerobic digester in WTTP, New Holstein, Wisconsin, United States - AAG_RA_Trp | ecosystem: Engineered > Bioreactor > Anaerobic >...
TTGGTCCGGAATAACCGTGCAATAATGCGCATCTCCCATTTTTGAGGTGGGGGGTATCCGGCATACCTCCCCCCCATGGTGCGCTCTAAACCGATCCTACCCCCCCACCCATGGCCAGGGGGGGTATACCTGATACCCCCCAACCAACATTCCAATGGACTTGATGAGCCAGGAAAATCCTGCATCAACCGGCCATCACGACCGGTAGACACTTGGGCTAGAAATGCTATATACCCCGTTTGACAACGTATTGTGTCGCAATGCGGGGTGCTCCAAATGTTCGTCACGACAATCCCCGGCTAATGCACGTCGTATTGTGACAGATTTGCGGGTGGGGGAATCGTTCAGCACTTCCCTGCCCCCCCTTCTTGTTGCGATTCAAACCAATCATACCCCCCCTGCATGAGGGAGGGGGGGTATGCGGGAGACCCCCCTCCCCGGTTATGAAAATGCGTGCTCATTATTGACACGGTCAGTAGTACAAACAGATCACGGGAATGAACTATGAGCTGGACAAGGGACAACCCGCAATCTTCATAGTGCATCATTCCGCAAGAATACTATACGCGTAATATATAGAGGGGCAATTTTGGATCGCAACGAATTCCGGACACGGCTGGAGATGATCGATGTCCTCTTAAAAGAGCAGGGATGGGATGTAGCGGATCGATCCCGTGTCCAGACTGAAGTCGATACCAAGCAGTCTGACTTTGTTGCGAAGAGTTACAAGACCGTTTCCGAGACCCTCAAAAACGATCTTGAAAGTAAGTACGCTGATTACCTGCTCCTTGATAGTGCCGGGGCCCCCCTTGCCATCGTAGAAGCAAAACGGACCTCGAAGGATCCGGAACTCGGGCAGCAGCAGGCAGCAATGTATGCCGATGACATCAAACGCCAGACCGGCCGGGATGTCTTCATTTTTTACACAAACGGGTACCGGATTATTTTCTGGGATCGGGAACGGTACAGCCCGCGTGAGGTGAAAGGATTTTATGCACGGGGCGATCTGGAACGGCTTCGGTTCCAGAAGACGCAGGATGCATCGGTGCCGGTTGAGGTCGATACCGCGATAGTAGACCGGGCAAAAGGGATCGAATGCGTCAAGCGAGTTGTGGAGCACCTCCAGAAAGGGCACCGGAAGGGGCTCATCGTCATGGCTACGGGCACCGGCAAGACCCGGGTGGCGATGGCGATCATCAAGATCCTGATGGAGAAGGGCCTTGTGCAGAAAGTACTCTTCCTTGCAGATCGTCGTGCCCTGAGGGACCAGGCGTGCACCAAAGGATACAAACCGTTCTTCCCGGAAGAATCAAAGGGGATGATTTTTGCCGGGAAGTACGACAAGAGCAAGCGGCTCTACGTCTCCACGATCCAGACATTCCAGGAGATTTATCTTGACAAGGATTCGAACGGGCAGTTCAAGTTATCACCGGGCGAGTTCGACCTGATCATCTCGGACGAGGCGCACCGCTCGATCTACAACAAGTGGAAGGATGTGTTTACCTACTTCGACGCGATCCAGATCGGGCTGACGGCAACACCATCGGAAATTATTGACAAGGACACGCTCCGGTTCTTCGAATGCCATGACGGATCGCCCACCGCGTTATACTCATACGATGAGGCGGTACGGGATGGCGTGCTTGTTGATTTCCGGAAGAGTATTCTCGGTGCCCAGACGCATTTCCAGATCGCGGGAGTCCGGCGGCAGGATTTGACGGAGGGCGAGCGGGCGAAACTGCTTGAGAAGGGGATCGATCCGGACGAGATCGATTTTGAAGGTACGGAACTCGAAAAGAAGGTCGCGGTGAAAGGGACCTCGGAGGCAATCGTCCGCGAGTTCATGGAGAATGCCCTGATGGACCAGACCGGGACGCTGCCGGCAAAATCGATCATCTTTGCGATCTCGAAGAAACACGCGAATCGCATTCAGGAAGCGTTTGATTCTCTCTATCCCGAATACAAGGGTACGCTCGCACGAAGGATTGTATCTGAGGACTCCCGGGCAAGTGAACTGATCCAGGCGTTCGAGAAGGAGTCGATGCCCCGGGTTGCGATCTCGGTGGACATGCTGGATACCGGTATCGATGTGCCGGAGGTCTGCAACCTTGTCTTTGCAAAGCCGGTCTTCTCGAAGATCAAGTTCTGGCAGATGCTCGGGAGGGGGACACGGGCAAACAGCGCCTGTATACATCCCGCGTGGCTGCCGGAAGGGAAGAAGGAGTATTTCCAGGTCTTTGATTTCTGGAACAACTTCGAGTACTGGCAGATGAACCCCGACGGGGTGAAGAACGAATCACCGGATGCGATCACGAACCGGATCTTCCTCTCCCGGGTCAAACAGCTCGCGTTCCTGAAAGAGCGGGGAGATAAGGTGCGGGCAGCGCAGGTGAAGGACCAGATCCTAGCCGATATCCGCTCGCTTCCTTCGGACTCTGTCAGCGTCCGCGACAACAAGGAAGAGATCAGAAAAGCGCTCGACCCGCAGCTCTGGGACAACGTGGCCGTTGACCCGGTTCAGTTCCTGACGCAGAAGATCATGCCCCTGATGCGGTACCAGAAGGACGTGAACCTGAACACCGCGATCTTCACCCTGCGCTGCGAGCAGCTCAGGCATGCGATCCTGCGTGGCAATCTTGGCGAGATCGAACGGCAGAAACTGTTGATCGGCGGCATGGTCGAATGCCTCCCGCTCACGCTCGACAAGGTGAAGGAACGCGAGGCATTCATCCGCGAAGTAAAGTCTCATGCATTCTGGCAGTCCGTGTCGTACGAGTCGGCGGAACGGATGCTTGCCGAACTTGCGCCGCTGATGCCCATGATGAGCCGCGAGCCCCAGCAGACCATTGTCATCGACATGGGCGACCAGATCGAGATGCGTGAACTCATCCAGATGCTGGGAGAGAAGGAGCAGACCTACATCACGAAGTACCGGGAGCGTGTCGAGGATCGGATCAAACTACTCGCGGCCGAGAGCCCGGTGATCCAGAAGATCGCCCACGACGAAGTGCTGTCAGAGGCAGACATCCGCGAGCTTGAAGCCACCATCTTCGGCCCCGATCTTGCGAAGAACGGCGCGGAGCTCGGCAAGGCTGTCACGAGTACCGAGGGCATCCTCGTCTCGTTCATCAAACACGTTCTCGGGATGTATGGCGATCCCGACCCGAAAGTGAAGATCCGGGACGCGTTCCAGACCTACATCATCGAAAATAACAAACACTATTCGGCTGACCAGCTTAACTTTATCCGCATGGTCGAGTCGGTCTTCCTCGCAAAGCGGCACATCACCTGCGAGGACTTCTGGGAGCCCCCGTTTATTACCTTAGGGAATGCGCCGTCACCGTTATTCTCCAACACAGAACTGAAATCGTTTGTCGGGATCTGCGCCCGGATCGAGCGGGAGCTTGCGAGCGGGGTGGCGTAGGTGCAAGGGAAGGAGCTGCCGGAGGGGTGGGAATTTGGAAAAATTTCAGATTTCTCAAAATCGAATGATGAGCCTGTTCAAACTGGACCTTTCGGTGCACAATTACACGCATCCGATTATGTTGCTGAAGGTGTTCCTTTAATTCTTATAAAAAATGTTTTTGGGGGAAAAATTCATGAGAATGATCTCCCACGAATTTCATCTGATAAGGCAGATGATTTAAGCAGATATCGATTGAAGCCCGGAGATATCGTTTTTAGTAGAGTCGGAAGTGTTGGAAGAGTTGCAGTGGTTCAACCACATCAGGAGGGTTGGCTCATTTCTGGACAGATGTTGCGTGTAAGATTAGAGAATCCAGAAGTTGATCCAAAATATTTGAATTATATGATTCAAACCGATTGGTTTTCGAAAGCCCTAGAAAAAGATACTGTTGGCACAACAAGAAAATCAATTAATACAGAAATTTTGAGTAATCTTCCTTTGATTAAACCGCCACTTCCTATCCAGCGGCAGATCGTTGCCGTACTCGAACAGGCGGAGGCCCTGAAGCGGCAGCGGCAGGAGGCGGACGCCCTTACGGGGGCGCTGTTGCAGAGCGTATTCTATGAGATGTTCGGGGATCTAATTAAAAATGAACGGGGCTGGGATATTGTCAAATTGGATAATATTTGCACAAAAATTACCGATGGTACACATGTCACTCCCGAATATATCGAAAAGGGCGTTCCTTTCCTGTCGGTTAGAAATTTAACAAAAGGCTATCTTGATTTCGACGATGTGAAATATATTTCAGAATCTGAACACCAATACATTACTAAAAGATCTAAGCCAGAAAAAGGTGATATTCTCCTGACTAAGGTCGGAGTCAATTATGGAATTGCAGAGATTGTAGATGTTGAAACAGAATTTAGTATATTCGTGAGTTTAGCGTTATTAAAACCAAAATTTGATCTTGTTGATCCGTATTATCTGAAGCATTGCATTAACTCAGATTTTGTTTACCACCAGGCCCAAAACAGAATTAGTGGTATTGGCGTTCCTGATCTTCATCTCGTTGAGATAAAACAATTTAAAATCCCCCTCCCCCCGCTCGCCCTCCAGCAGGAGTTCGCCCGTGTTGTTGAGAGTGTGGAGCGGCTCCGTGGGGAGCAGGTGGAATCGGGTCGGCACATCGCGGGGTTGTGCGGGGGGTTGATGGCGAGTGCTTTCAGTGGGGAGCTGGTGGCGTGATGTGTTTTGAATCTCTTCCTGTTTGCTCCTGACCATAAATATTCGTTTTATATTGTTAGCACTCTTATAATTCCATCATGTCCTGTGGTCTCTCCGGCATGGAGATACAAATCCTCTATATCCTCTACCGGAATACCTGCTTTAATTCTGCTGCTTCCTATCATAGCAAAAAAATGGAAAAAATTTTACGGAGCAAATATGACGACGATTTTGACACAGCAGTATCACATTTGCTCAATGGAGCCTATATAGCTGTCGTAAAAAAACAAGATCCAAAATTTTACATCATCGACATCAAAAAAGCATTCCTGGTCCTGAAATCTCATGGGAAAAATCTTACTCCCCCCGGAAGAACCGGAGCATTTCATCTTGACTGACAGCATTAATACTGTTACTTTTTTTTAACAACACTTTTATGTCCGGGATACCAACTATTGCTTGAAATTTCCTGTATGCCGGCACGGTTCAGGGCATCCGTCAGAAAACGGGGTTATCATGAGGAAACCGTTTGAGGGGTTATTAGGCGATTCCTGTGAGACACGACTCTTGCAGTTTCTCTTGCCCATGTATGGAATTGAATTTGTCATGGCTGATTTGGAGGAAGAGGTGCAATTCACCCGTCAGTCAATTTCCAAAGCCTTAAAAAAATTCTCAGACCGGGGAATGATACATATCAGAAAAGACGGAAGAACCTGGTATTATTCCATCAATGAAAATTCTCCGTTAGTGAGACGCATAGAAGATTTCCACAATTCCCTTGTCGAATCAATTGTCGGGGAAGAAAAATTCCGTGAGTTTGAAGAGACCTATCAGAAAAGTATTCGGACATCCGTATCCCGTGCACCGAAACAAACCATGAAAAAGGTCATGTTTCGCCATGGTACTTCCGGAGAAAGTGCATCCGGTGTTGCCAGCCGCGAAGCCTCCTATTCCGTGAGAAAGAAACCTGTGGGTAAAAAAATGGCTGCCCGGTAATTTTTCGGCAACCTTAACCTCCTTCCACACTACCAATAATCAGGAATTTTTCATCATGCGCCTCGCCCCTGAACTCAAATCCAAGATAGACGCTCTCTGGGATAAGTTCTGGAGCGGAGGCATGAGCAATCCTCTCCAGTCCATCGAGCAGATGTCCTATCTTATCTTCATGAACCGGCTCGAAGCCATGGACACGTTCGAAGAAAAGCGGGCGCAGGCAAAAGGAATCCCGTACACTTCCATTTATGAGGGGCAGATGGATTGCCGGTGGTCCCATTGGAAACATTACCCGGCTGAGAAGATGCTCATCCATGTCCGGGACGAGGCGTTTCCGTTCATCAAAAACATCCACGACGGAGAGAAGACACTCTTTGCGCAACATATGAAAGATGCTGTCTTCCTGATCCCCAAGCCTTCATTGTTGCAGGAGGCCGTCACCATCATCGATGAGATGAAGATCTCGGCCCAGAACCGGGACACTCAGGGAGACATTTACGAGTACCTCCTTTCCCAGCTCGCAACCGCAGGGAAAAACGGCCAGTTCCGCACACCCCGGCACATCATCCGGATGATGGTCGAGCTCGTGGACCCGGATATAAACGACCGGATCTGCGATCCTGCCTGCGGTACAGCCGGTTTCCTCGTCAATGCCTACGAGCATATCCTCAACAAGTATTCGAGCCCGGACAAGGTCGAAGTGGATGCTGATGGGGAATACCATAACATTCTCGGCGACAAGATCACAAACCCGAAACACTGGAACAAGCTCTGGAAAGAGACGTTCTACGGGTACGATTTCGATAATACGATGGTCCGGATCTCGCTCATGAACATGGTGCTCCACGGGATCAAAGCGCCCCAGGTTGCCCAACGGGACACGCTCTCCAAAGGATTCACCGAGAGTGACAAATACACCATTGTCCTTGCAAACCCGCCGTTTAAGGGAAGTATCGACAAGAGCGATATCAACGATGCGCTCACCATCCAGACAACCAAGACCGAACTCCTCTTTGTCGAACGGATGGTCCATCTCCTCCAGATTGGCGGGAAGTGCGCAGTCATCGTGCCGGACGGTGTGTTGTTCGGCAGCTCCAATGCCCACAAAAAACTCCGTCAGCTCCTGCTGGAAACATGCCAGCTGGAGGGAATCGTCTCCATGCCCTCCGGTATCTTCAAACCCTACGCCGGGGTCTCAACCGCTGTGATCATCTTCACCAAGGGAGGATCGACCGAGAAGGTCTGGTTCTATGACATGGAAGCCGACGGGTATTCGCTGGATGACAAGCGGACGTTCATCGATGGAAAAGGTGACATTCCGGATATCGCCGCGCACTTCAAAAACCGAAAGAACGAAAATCCTGCGGACCGGAAAGGCAAATGCTTCTTTGTACCAATCAGCGAGATCAAGGATAACGGGTACGATCTCTCCATCTCTCGCTACAAGGAAATAGAATACGAAGAAGTTCAGTACGAGAAACCGGAAGTGATCATTCAGAAGATTGCATTGCTTGAGTCCGATATCCAGAAAGGGCTCACCGATCTGAAAGCATTGTTGAAAAAATCATAATTTTTTCACTCCTCTGTAGGCTCTTTTCTCCACCGGCTTTATGAAAAAATCTCTCTTCCACGCTGAACAGTACCTTCTCATCTAACCTCAATCATCATAGTATTATATATACAATTTTTAGAAAACCAGAGAATAATCACAAGTACCGCACGAAGTCTGCATACTGACAATAGCCGGTATGGCGGGAGGGAGCTCTCCCCTCCGCGTCATGGTGTTTGGATGTGGCATTGACTTTTTGTCCATGTTGTGCTTCTCCGGGCTTTGTGGGAACCGATGCCATGTGGTTTGGGTGTGCCGCATCCCGCATCGAAGAAGGGCAGTCCGTATCGCCCGGGAGTCCGGCAGGGGAATACCTCCTGCGCTAACCTGACGATCCGGGTACGCCCGGGGCCGCTGACAGCCCGGCCCTGACCGATGAAGAACAACGATGAAAATCATGAACGGAGGATACCAGTCATGAGGTCAGGAATCACAATATCCGATATTGGAAACGAAGAGTCGGGTGCTGTCCTGGACAGTACAGGACATGCCGGCCGGGTAAACCACGGGAAGGCAAAGAGAGACGGCACAACCATGACGGCTCGGAAGAGCCGGAAGAGAATCCGATCAGGCAGCGGGAAACTGAAAACGAAAAGGAAGCCGGCCGGGAGAAACATCCCCGGTGGAGTGAGCGAGGCAGCCCGCATCCTGAATGAGTGGGGGTATATTGTCGGGAGGGTCGACGATCCCGAACGGCCGTTCGACCTGATCGCCCAACGGGGGAGAGAAAACCTTTCCATCCGCGTAGTCCGCCCCCGCGAGCCGGTACGGAATGCATCCGATGTGCGGTACTACTACTCCCGCGAGGTGCTGGAGATGCAGCCCTACTGGGACTCGGATGCCGACAACATCCAGTTCTGGCTCTTCTCCCGTGTGGTCGGGCTCCTTCGGTACCGGGTTTTCCGGGGAGGTATCTGGAACGTCGAGACCATGCAGGAAGGATGGCAGGAGAAGCGAAAAGAGAGGGCGGATTGCACAAACGGGGTTGCAGGACTTGCGGTACAGAAATCGCGTACCGCTCCTCTTCCCATTCATGTAACCGGGCTCGCATAACGCTCCGATTGGTGTTCTGCGGGGAGTCGGTTATATCCCGCTGATCAATACTTTGGTGTCAAAGGGGCCCCCGAGACAAAGCCAAACAGGAGGAATATCAAATGGCAGATTTCGTACAGAACACCAATGTAAAGAGCGCGGTCCGCAAGCTCGCGGCACCGATTGCAAACGTGGACGCATTCAACACGATCGTCCAGAATGTCATCGCGAACAACCCGTTCGGATGTGTATCGTATATGAACGCGGGCGTCAACCACCCGCCCGTTGAGAAGGCAAAGGAGTCCTACACGGCACGGTTCGTGTACCAGGACAACGATGCAAAATCGGTGGGGAATGGCTCGGAGAGCTACAACACGATGGCCGGCTACAATGCCGGGATCGCAGCTGTGCTCGCTAACACCGCCAACAACGCGGCGCATGCCGGGACACCGGTCCATGACTCGCCTTCGGACAGTTTCTCAGCCACGCTGAGGTGTCATGATCCCAACGGCGAACTGTATCAGGTGAACTTCTCGCGCCAGCAGGTGACCATCTCGTCCTACGAGGACGATGCCATCCGCACGAAGATCGAGACCTGGGCCGACGGCGTGACGGCCTTAGCCTGAACACCGGGGGCAGATGACCGCGGGAGAGATGTTTCAAAAAACCTCTCCCGTTTCCGGTCATCTCGCTGGAGGATGGTAATGTCACCAACCCACACGAACCCCCTCCGCACCTTCTGCTGGGGCGTGCTCCACGCGATCGGCATGTTCGATCCCATGGAGCAGCTGACAGATGAAGACATGCTGGCAGACCCGGCCGGGTACCGGACCTGGTTCTGCCTCGGCGAGGTCTTCATGGCATGCCTCCTTGCGGGGATCATCGCAATTCCCGCAGGGATCTGGTTTGCCGGGCGGACGGAACTGTCGCTTGCGTTCATCGGCGCAGGCGTCCTGTTCCTGCCGCTCTTCGTCTATGTGCCGCGGCTTATCCGGTACGCCATGAAGGCGGACACGGATGCGGTGCTGGATGCGTTCGGCAGGAACGAACAGACAAAGCGAGTCTTCTGGGCCCTGTTCCTCGCCACCGCCGGCCTCGTGCTGGCGCAGGTGGTTGATCCGGTAACGGCGCAGAAGATGGCGGAGATCCTCGCGGGTCTTGTGCCGTAAAATCTCGAAGGTCGTCAGACCTGGGAGAAGAGAAGAACTCTTCAGCGTTCTACGAAATCGTGAGGGCCGTAAGGCCCGAACGAAGAGGAGAAGGCGAAGCCTTCTTCGAAGAAAAAAAGCAGGGGAGCAGGGAGAAATACCCCGCCCCTCTCCAGTTTTTTTATCCAGTAATCCTCAACAGTCCCCTGCCATCTCCTGAATCAGCACCATCCTGCTTTTGGTACGGATCCGGAAAAACCCGTACCTGTGACCTCATACAGATCAGGAAAAAGGATCATCTCTCGCTGTGACTGTCCCGCAAAATGGAAGGACTGAGTTATATATGCCTGTAAAACCGTCACACGTGATTTTACATTTCCCAATATTCAGCATACCATAAGATCGTATGATCATACATTAATAACACCTGATCTTAATATTCTTAAGATTCGTATGAAAAAATCGTGTGCATATATTCTAATCGCCGCCGTCCTGATCGGGGCGTGCATCGCCTTTGCCGGTTGTACGGGAACAGCCTCCCCATCAGCTGGTACCACAACGACCGCCGCGGGATCCCCGGCATCCTCCGGGACAACCACCCTCATGGACGGGTTCGGGAGAACCGTTACGGTCCCGGCACATCCCACGCAGATCGTCTGCTCGGGTTCCGGCTGCCTCCGGTATGTCGTTTACCTGGGAGCGCAGGACACAGTTGTCGGTGTGGACAGCCAAGAGAAGAAGACCCAGGTACAGGAAGGCCGGGCCTATGCGCTTGCAAACCCCCAGTTCAAGAGCCTGCCCCTGAGCGGGGAGATGCGGGGGAAGGATGATCCCGAGAAGATCATTGGTATCGGCCCCCAGCTCGTCTTCAAGACCGGCTCGACCGGCACCACCTATGGCACCAGCGGCCCCGAAGCGGACACGCTCCAGAACAAGACCGGTATACCCGTGGTTGCCTTCCCGTACGGCTCCCTGCGGACCGATGCAGAGAAAGCCGAGTTCTACGCTGCCCTTCGGCTGATGGGAAAGACGCTCGGGAAGGATGCCCGTGCCGAGGAACTGATCGCCTATGTCGAAGAAGTGACAGCTGACCTTGAGAAGAGGACAAAAGACATCCCGGCCGACCAGCAGAAGACCGTTTACATTGGTGGTGTGAGCTCGGCAGGGGCGCATGGCATGATCTCGACCGAGCCGGCGTACCCTCCCTTCATCTGGGTGCATGCAAAGAACATTGCCGCCGGGTCCGACACGCAGCATGCCGACATCTCAAAAGAGGTCATTGTCAGCGGCGACCCGGAGTTCCTGTTCATTGACGCGGGGACAATCCAGATCGACAACGATGGCGCGATTGGTGAACTGAAGACCAACCCGGCCTATGCCGGTCTTTCTGCGGTGAAGAGCGGGAACGTGTACGGTGTCCTGCCCTATAACTTCTACAATGTCAACTACGAGACCGTGCTTGCGGATTCCTATTTCATCGGGAAGACCCTGTACCCTGACCGGTTCTCGGATATCGACCCGAAGGTAAAAGCAGACGAGATCTACACGAAGTTTGTCGGGAAACCCGTATTTGCTTCCCTCAACGGGCAGTACCGGGACCTCGGGTTCACGAAGATAAACCTTACGTCGTGAGCGGGAAGCCATGCACCTGAACCAGGGAACTGTTCCGGAGGATTACCGCGCCTACCTGAACCGCAAGGTCCGGTGGATCCTCCTCGGGCTCATCCTTGCGTTCGTCTTTTTTGTCCTTGCCATATCCGTTGGAGCGGTGGCGATCCCCCCTCTCGATGTTGTCCAGTCGCTGCTGGGACTCTCGTCTTCCGAAAAGTGGGACAGGATCGTCTGGAACGTCAGGCTGCCCCAGGCAATCGCGGCCGTTGTCGCCGGGACCGGCCTTGCCATTGCCGGGGTGGCCATGCAGTCCATCCTGAGAAACCCGATCGCTTCTCCCTTCACGCTGGGCATATCGAGCGCCGGTGCGTTCGGTGCCGCCGTGTCCGTTGTCGTGCTGGGCGCAGGTACCATGCAGTCAACGGTGGCAAGCCCGGTCGCGATCTCCAATCCCTACCTTACGACCGCCGTTGCCTTCATCTTCTGCATGATCGCGACCGGTATCATCCTTGCGATCTCCCACATCAAGGGGGCGTCCCCGGAAGTGATGGTCCTCACCGGAGTCGCCCTGTCCTCGCTCTTCTCGGCCGGGGTCATGTTCCTGCAGTATTTCTCCAACGATGCCCAGCTCGCGGCTGTCGTCTTCTGGACGTTTGGCGATGTCGGGCGGGCAACGTGGGATATGCTGCCCCTGATGGTCATTGTCGTGGGGGCCGGGACACTCTATTTCATTGCCAACCGCTGGAACTACAATGCCATCGATGCAGGGGATGAGACGGCCCAGGGGCTTGGCGTGAACGTAACAAGGGTCCGGCTTGCCGGTATGACCGTTGCCGCGGTCATATCGGCAGTGATCGTTGCCCTGCTCGGGGTTATCGGGTTTGTCGGCCTGGTCTGCCCGCACATGATGCGCCGGCTTGTTGGCGATGACCAGCGCTACCTCATCCCGGGGTCGGCGATTGCCGGGGCCGTCCTGCTCCTTGCCTCGGACACCGTGGCCCGGATCATTGTTGCGCCGTATATCCTCCCGGTCGCCGTCCTGACGGCGTTTTTGGGAGCGCCCGTATTCATCTACCTGTTATTCAGGGGGTATAAACGATGACAAAGATGCTGACTGTGAATGAACTGAAATTCATGTACCGGAACCGGGACGTCCTGCAGCAGATCGGGTTCTCGATCGAGCAGGGGCAGGTCATCGCGGTGCTCGGCCCGAATGGTGTGGGAAAGACCACGCTCCTGAAATGCTTAAACCGCATCCTGAAGCCCCGTGAGGGCACCGTGATGCTTGATGACGAGAACCTGCTCGACCTCGACACGATGGATATTGCCCGCAGGGTCGGTTACGTGCCACAGCGGGTCGAGACCGGGCGGCTGACCGCGTTTGACGCCGTCCTCCTCGGCCGCCGCCCTCATATCGGCTGGGACGTTGTTCCCCGCGATCTTGCCATCGTTGATGCGGTCTTCAGAAAACTGGGCATGGAGGCGCTCCGCCTCTCGTATATCGACGAGATGAGCGGCGGGGAGCTCCAGAAGGTAGCCATCGCCCGGGCGCTGGTGCAGGAGCCGCGTATACTCCTGCTCGATGAGCCCACGAGCAACCTTGACATGAAGAACCAGGTCGATATCCTGACCACCATCCGCGAGGTTGTCCGTGACCACGGCATCGCGGCCATCATGACCATGCACGACCTGAACCAGGCCCTCAGGTTCGCCGACACGTTCATTTTCATCAAGAACGGGAGGGTGCACATCCACGGCAGCCACGATATCGTCACCCCCTCGGTCATCGAAGATGTGTACGGCCTCCCGGTCATGATCGGCGAACTGGGCGGAGTCCGGTGCGTTATCCCCGGTGCCTGTAAGACAATATAACGAGAACGATAAAGAGAGAATACGACAGAACCAATGGAGTGAGACCATGCACGACCACGATCACAACCACGACCACCATCATGACAGCAAAGGCGACCACGATCACGGGCACCACCACCACGGTGCCCCGCAGGCTGTAACGTTCGACGACTGCATCCGGTTCCACGGCCATTCCTGCCCCGGTATCGCGTCGGGATACCGGGCAGCGGTTGCCGCAATGGAGGCCCTCGGCGTCTCCCGTCCCGAGGATGAGGACCTTGTCGCCATCTGCGAGACCGATGCCTGCGGCGTGGACGCGGTGCAGGTGATCGCCGGGACAACCGCCGGTAAGGGCAACCTCATCATCCACGACTACGGCAAGCATGCCTTCACGTTCTATAACCGGAAGGACGGCAGGGCGGTCAGGATCACGTTCCACCGGAACGAGGAGATGGAGAAGGATGGCATTGCCGGACTGCGGAAAAAAGTCTTTTCGGGCACTGCAACCAGTGCAGAGCAGGATGAATTCCACGAGATGATGCACCGTGAGACCGTAAAGGTGCTCCATGCTCCCGCCGACAAGATCATGAAGATCGAAGAGATCACGATGGATGCCCCGAAGAAAGCCCGGATTTTCCAGTCGGTCACCTGCGAATGCTGCGGCGAGTCTGTCGCGGATGCAAAGACGCGGGTTGTTGACGGGAAGCGCGTCTGCATCCCGTGTGCCGAGGGGACGTACCCGTCACGGAAGCACTGACCGGCGATCATGGACATGACACTCAGGCCGATCGGGTTTGTCCGGTCGCCCTACAAAGGAAAGGGCGATGCCCCGCGGCAGGGCCGGTTGTCCAATACAGTCTCGGAGATCGTGATTGCTGACGAGTACCGCGAAGGACTCAAGGATGTCGGGAAGAAATCCCACCTCTTTGTCCTCTCGTGGTTCGACCGGGCGGACCGTTCTGTCCTGCGGGCAACACCCCCTCACGAGGGTATCGAGCACGGTGTGTTTGCCACCCGGTCTCCCAACCGGCCCAATCCGGTTGCCCTCTCCCTTGTCGACCTCATCCGCTGCGAAGAGGGAGTCCTCACCGTGCGCGGGCTCGATGCGCTTGACGGTACGCCGGTGGTGGATATCAAGCCGTATTCACCGGAGATCGACTCTATCAGGGAATGATGAATGAGGGGGGTAGGAATCTCCCCTTTTCTGCCGGATCAGGGATTCGGTCCCATCGCGGCCATGAACCGGTCCCGTATCCCCGTTGGTCCGAGGGGGATGTTCTTCATATCGCTGTTGCCGGGCATGATCCGTGCATGGATGAACGACGGCCCGCTTCCTGCAGAGTCACGGAGCGCAGACACCAGTTCCTCCCTCGTGTGGGCCGTCCACGTATATTCGAATCCCGCACCCAGCGCCATCAGCCGGAGATCCGCGGTATCGCGTCCCGGCCGGGGCTGGTTGCCGGTGCTGCCGAAAACACCGTTGTCGAGGCAGACGATCGTGAGGTTCTGTGGTTTTGCAGCAGCGATCACCGGCAGGATCGAAGAGCCAAGCAGGCTGCCATCACCGTCAAGGACTACGACCCGCTTGTCAGGGCGGACTGCGGCAATCCCGAGACCAATGGCCGATGCCTGCGTATAACTGCCCAGCATGTAGAAGTTCTCCGGCCGGTCCCGTGCAGCATAGAGCTCCTTTGATGGGACCCCGATGTTGGAGACCAGGATCTCATCCGAAACCCGATCGGCAATAGTCCTGATTGCCTCGAACCGTGTCAGTTCCGGCTGGTCCCACTTGCGGTGGTATTCCGTATGCAGTGGCTGGCAGTGAATTGGCCCGGGTTCCTGAGATGGGGCTGTACATCCGCTCTCTTCGATCACACCAGCCGGGACGAGAATGACGTGTGGGGTGTGGTTCCGGAACGCCGCCTGTATCGCAATACCGATCCGCTCCGGTGCGCTGCGTTCCGAGAGGATCGTGTGGGGGATTCCGGCTGCCGACAGGATTGCCGGAAGCGGACGGTTGAAGGGCACCTGCGCCGGGATGGTCTCGTCCTCCCCGCCGCGCCAGCTGGCAAGGATGGGGAGCGGGAGGAGGTATGTCATGGAGAGTGACAGGAGGGCATTGAGCATGTTGCCAAGCCCCGAGCTCTGGAGGGCGACAAGCGGGCGGACCCCGGCAAGGTATGCCCCGGCGGAGATGCCGACACCGTCCTCCTCCCGTGTGAGGCCGAGATGCCGGAACTCCTCCGGCAGCCGGAAGAAGAGCCCCTGTGCCTTATCGCAGGGAATGGAGCTGACAAGGCCGATTCCCTGCATTTTCAGTTCCCCGATCACGTCGTTTTCATCCATGGTGTGCGATCCACTCCTCAAGCATCCGTACTATATCGTCCCGTGCCTCATCCACGGCAACCGTTACCGAGACGGGAATGGGGTGGAGGGAAAAATCCTCGCGGATCCGCTGGTATCCTCCACCCGTGAGGTTGAGGAGAATATTGTCATCCGGGCCGATAATATCTTGTTCAACAGCCTGGACAAGAGTGGCCGCTGCAACCGCTGCGGCTGGATCCAGGTCGATCCCCGTAGTCTCCCGGACAAACTTCATCGCATCTTCACCGGCGGCATTTGCGATGGCATACATTTTCCCGTCCGTTGCTTCGAGCGCATCGAAGAGCCCCCCGCGGATGCTATAGGGCGGGTTCCGGTTTGTGAGCACATCGGACATGACCTGCGACACAGCCTTTACTGCATCCGGCATGTCCTTTTCCGGGATAATCCGGCGCCGCCGCTCCTCCCACGCAGAGACCATGGGGGTGAACGGCTTGTTCTGGGCCAGATGGAGATGGGGAAGCCGGTTGCCGTACCTTCCGTCGCCCACAAGGCGCATTGCGGCTTCCCATGCTGCGATACCTCCCGTTCCGCTTCCGACCGCCTGGAAATAATGGTCCGGGAGCCGGCCCGTGGTCACGACTGCGTCCAGCATGACCGTGCCCATCCCATCGCGACGGGCAATGTTCCGGGCTCCGCCCTCCGGGACGCAGCCGGGAACTTCTGCGAGCGTATTGCTGACTGCGATGGCATCTGAATAATCGCCCTTCACGGCAACAAGGAAGATGTCCTCCGACGGGGCCGTTGTCCAGAGCCGAAAGAGGGCATTCTCCGGGATAACGATCACAACCGGCTTTTTGCAACGTGCTGAGATCTCCGCAAAAGCGCGACCGGTATTCCCTGCAGACGCGATGACAGGAATGCCGCCGCCCCGTTCCGCCAGCCTTTGCATGGTCGGCGATGCCTCCAGTTCCTTGAACGAGCCGGTTGTCAGGCCGGCCCCGATCTCCGGGCAGTACCCGGAAAAGGAGACGGACAGCCAAGAGAGCCCGAGCTCCCGGGAAAGTTCGGGGCTCGTGAATGTCACCGGCCCAGCGGACGGAAGGAGGGGTCGGGTGACCGGGAGCCAGTCCAGGTAGCGGTACATCCCTTTGAGGGGAACGAGATGCAGCTTCCTGCTGCGGTACTCGGTCCGGAGCAGGCTGTCATGGCCGTGCGGGCAGGAGAGGAGGGAGATATCATCCACGGCCTCCCCGCAACCCACGCACCGCACACGGTATTTCGGTATCACAAAGACTCCTCACTGGATCCTGATGTCCTCGAGCCGGACATGAATACCATAACTCTTCTTCAGCACCATGTTCACGACCGCGGTATGTGAAAGGTCCATCATACAATACCCGGGAAGGAAGCGCTGGCGGGTCCCGAAAAGCGGCGGCCGGTGGACCACAACAGCACTCCCCTCGAACGCATGGACATGGTATGCCTGGAGATCGTGGACGGTTCCTTCGGCCTGCCGGGCGGCGAGCGGGCCGACCGTGTGGCACTCAAGAACGCCGGTTACCGTATTTGCCGAAAGTACCCGCAGGGCATGGTACACCGGGCATCCCGGCCCGGCAGGACGGCCGGTCACGATCTCCCCGGGACGGATATCCCACCGCTCTACAAGGTCCGGGCGGAACGGTACAATGTACTTGCGGGCCGAAGGCTCGCCCGGAAGCGCAGCCAGGACAAAATCGTAAACAGTACCGAGCACATCGGTACCAGACCAGGCTGCAGGAGAATCCACCGTGTCCCCGCTGTCATGGAAGAACGGGCAGTCTTCGTTTACCCGCTCACCGGAACTGACACGGGCCACGAACTCCCCGCAGTCTGCTGACCCGCAGGCGCCACAATCCTTCCCGGGTGGTGACCAGGCCGCCATTTAGTCCCCCCGGTACAGGTTGTCCGCTTCGTCAAGCGGGCGGACAACACCGAAATGGCGCTGCCAGCCGGTCTCCCGCTTCCCCATGCAGACCGTGCAGACTCCGAGCGGGGCCGTCCCGCGGAGGGTTATCGCAGCCGCATCATGGATATCCGGGTGTTGTGCGATCGCCTGCATCAAAAAGCGCATACCGGTTCCCTGAAGAGCGTTTGTCTCGATGATGTCGATGTTTGGTGACACCATACGGATACATTCCCGGAAGACCTCCTTTTCAGCCTGCGAAATGAGGTCGGTCTTTGTGACAACCGCTGCATTCGCGAGCGCAATCATGGGTGCCATCTTGAGCGGAGCATTGCTCCCGGAGACCGCGGAAAGAACGGCGATGCCAAACGACTGGGTAGTATAGGGTGTGCACCGGAGACAGAGCCCGGCACTCTCGATGATAAGGATTCCTGCGCCCTTGCCCCCTGCCCACCGGATGGCGTCCTGCAGGACCATGATGCCCGTATGGTCAGGACAGAGATCGCCCGAGTACACCTTTCGTGCAGGAATGCCGAACTCTTCCTTAAGTTCCTCGTCCTCGAATGCCCTGACCACATCGATCTTGAGGAACGCCGGTCTCAGCTTTGTCCGGAACTCGCGGATGACCTGCCTGATTACGGCGGTTTTCCCCGCGCTGGGCGGCCCGGCAACGATGAGGAGCTTCATGATGAAGCCGGTATTTTTTTCATCGGGATACTGTCGGCATGAATGAGATCGCCGGCCCGGATCTTTTCCCGGAGTTCGATGAGGAACGCATCGATCCCGGCAATATGCGTGACCATCTCCCGCTCTGTAATGCCGGGTTCCAGGACCGAAAATACGGCCCCGTTCTTCATGATGATGCGGCGGTCCGTGATCATGGCGAGCAGGGGGTCATGGGTAACGAAAATGACCGCCTTATGGTAGTGTTTCAGGCACCGGATCACCTTCTCCTTGAAGATGCCGGCGTTCTCAATCTCATCGAGGAGGAGGATGGGTGTCTGGCCGATCAGGATGGCGTCGGCGATCAGGAGTGAGCGTGTCTGTCCCCCGGAGAGGGAGGTCATCCGCATGGATTCGGTAATCCTCTCCCCGGTGAATTCGTTTGCAAGCGCGATTGTCCGTTCGATCAGTTCACCGGTTTCGGTCTCCCGGGCCCTTATGTGGAGCGCGAGGAACCGGCTGACGGTGAGGTCTGCGATGACGCGGGTGTTCTGGGTGATGAGGGCAATCGGTTTCTTCGAAGGGTCACGGACCATCTCGTCCGGTGGCGGGAAACCGTTGATCAGGATGGAACGGCCGGTGACCGTGTCTCCCTGGGCAAGCACTTCGATGTCATTGATGAAGGCTGATTTCCCTGAGCCGGTTGATCCTACGATAGAGACCGTATCTCCCGGGCAGAGGGTGATCCGATCGAATCCTTCTCTCTCCCCGGCCCGGTTGGTTCCAGGAAGAATGTCAAGTGCCCACAACTGCCCGCTCTGCATACTCAGGATCATCGCAGGAGCGTTCATATAATTTTCCAATTTGCTCAAAAAATTTACCTTATAGTAATAATTATTACAAATAAAATATCATCTAAAGGTTAATATGCTGTCAAAACGGATCTTCGAGATCGATTTTACCGCTGCACTGAACGAGGAGCTGGAACGCAAGAACCTGAGTGTAAGGGATCTTGCAGACCAGACCGGGATCCCCGTCTCGACCCTGTATAAAATTACAACAGGGGAGCGGGACCCCCGCCTTTCGACAATTAAAAAGATCGTCAGCATCCTCGAACCGGGCCGTCACCGCTTCATCGCAATCATCGCGGCAAAATTCCTGCTCGATAGTTTCGACCTGAAAGAGGCGGTTGTGAACGGGGACCGCTGTCCAATACGGGGGTATTCTGCAAACTCCCTGGAGGAATGCATCGTGGCGGCAGTCCGTGCGGAAAAAGACGGGGCAACTGGTATTATCTGCGCCCCGGTGCTTGCGTCCATCGTCGAAAAGATCGTGGACATTCCTGTTGCCATGCTCCGCCCGGAAGTCTCCTGTGTTGAAGAAGCCGTCGGCGTCCTTTGCCGGAAGATCTGAACTGGTTTTCATCCGGCCTTGAAATGAAGATCTGAAGAAGACAGCCATGACAGAATCACCCCGTCTCCGCATCGGGCACCTCTCGACGCTCTACCACACGGCTTTTCTTTTGAGGGGCACGAACCTCCTTGCCAATGAGGGAATCAGCGCATCGTGGAAACTTTTTCCCTCAGGCCCGGACATTATCAGCGCCATGCAGCTCGGGGAGCTCGACCTTGCCTACATCGGCCTTCCCCCAGTTATCATCGGGATCGACCGGGGTCTCCCGCTTGCCTGCATCGCGGGCGGCCATACTGAAGGTACGGTCATGGTTGCCGGTCCTTTGGTCCAGCCGCTGGTGGTGGGCGGGAGTATGGCAGAAGTCCTCTCCCGTTTCTCCGGAAGATCCATCGGCACACCCCCAAGAGGTTCCATCCATGACGTTATCGTGAATGAACTGCTGCGGCAGCACGGGATTCATGATGTGACCATGAAGAACTACCCGTGGGCAGATTTCCTGCCCGATGCCCTCCGGGAAGGGGAGATCGCTGCTGCTGCCGGGACGCCGGCGCTTGCCGTGACAGCCCGCCGGTATGGGAATGCCCACATCATAATCCCGCCGGCTCTGCTCTGGCCGTTCAACCCGAGCTATGGTATCGTTGTCATGCGGGAAATGCTCGAAAAGAGGGATGTGCTCGCGGGGTTCCTGCTGGCCCACGAGGCGGCCTGCGAGATGATCCGGCATGAACCCCGGACAGCAGCGAAGACCGTTGCAGAGATAACGGGCATGGTGGATCCCGACTTTGTCCTTGAGACATTCCGGATCTCACCGAAATACTGTGCCTCGCTTCCCGAAGGGTACGTTGCGTCCACGATGAAGTTCGTAGAAACGCTCCAGTCGCTTGGATACATTTTACGGGCGGTGCAGGAAAACGAGATCTTCGACCGTTCGCTCATCGATGCCGTGCACCCCGGCCCGCACCACTACAATGATGGGATAGCGGAATAAGAGAAAAGGGAAATTCAGTCCTCGATCGCAATCGTCGTGAGCTTGACCGACTCGACACCCTTGTGGGACATCAGCTTCTCGGCCAGCGCCTTGAGCTGGCTCCCGTCGCCATGCACCAGGATGACTTCGAGGCACCGCTCGTGGGTCACGTGGGAGTGGAGCGAGGCCTTGATGACACCGTGATACTCGTGCTCGATTTCGGTGATGGCCGAGAGGAGGTTCCGCTGCTCGTGGTCGTACACCATCGTGATGACGCCCTCTCGCTCGCCTTTCACGTCCGACATCCACTTATAATAGGTGATGTAGGTGCGGATGGCGTCGCGGATGCCTTCCGATCGCGAGGAGTACCCGCGGTAGTTCAGGATCTCATCGAAACGGTCAAGAAGGTTCTTCGGCAGCGAGATGCCGATACGGGAGAGGTCGTCTTCCATGGCCATAGGGTATCAGTGATGATTGTATGATTGCTGATAGTTCTTCAACATTTTGAAAAAAT
>Ga0302253_1000914_pt1 | contig 20669 bp, 15 predicted proteins | sample AAG_RA_Trp_MG_FD_193537 | JGI IMG/M metagenome (GOLD analysis project Ga0302253, IMG submission 193537) | Enriched activated sludge microbial communities from anaerobic digester in WTTP, New Holstein, Wisconsin, United States - AAG_RA_Trp | ecosystem: Engineered > Bioreactor > Anaerobic >...
TGCCAGGTTTGGCGCCATTCCAAACGCCTTTCCAAAATATACCATTGCTTCACTTTGCTTTCCCAAAAAACCACTGAACTCCGCTTTTTTCAAATAATAAGAGTAACTATCCCCATAAAAACGTCTCGAAATCTCAAGGTAAGAATCGGCCACATTAAGCAGTTCCGTGTTGTTTAGGCCGATCGCGGCATTTCCCATTAGCAGCGCTGTCACATAAGCCAGATCCCCATGATCCGGATTCAGCACATTCGCCAAACCCATATTTTTAACTGAAGCTGAAAGCTCGTTCCTGTCCAACTGATCGATAGCCTGTCCAAACACCACATCCGCCGCCAACATTTTACCGGCGTTAACAACATTCAATGCCGAAACAAAAAACACTAAAACGGTAACAGCTATTACCATTACCTTGCTGTTAACAGCTACTTGTCTTCCCCGTGACAGGTAAGAAACAATCACCGCCGCCAAAGAAAACCAAAGCAGCCAGTTGCTGGTAAGCTGGAAATTAAACAAATCACTGATCAAGAGTGCAATAAAAGCAAAAAAACTGATTCTAAAAAAACTGTCGGTAAATAATTCCTTTTTCTTTATTGCCGCAAAAATAATCCCCAAAACCGCCGCCATATAAACAGCCAAGCCTAAAAATCCCTGACTAATCAGGACATCAAATATTTCATTATGGGCACGGTCGGGAATATCGCCCACAGCCTCATACTCAACCAATTCCGGAGGATAAACTTTAGGGAACACCACGGACAAAGTTTCCGGACCATTGCCCAAAATGGCATGATCCATAACCAGATCGGGAAGTGCGGACCAGATTAGCACCCGCGAAGAAAGCGAACGCGTATTTGGAATAACCAGCACAACAAAAACCACTGAAATAAGCATCAGCAAGGCCAAAAGCACCCACTTGATCCGCCTGAATAAACTGGAAAAAAAAGCAAAATAAAGTCCAATGGCAAAAGCCATGCCAAAAAACGAGGAACGGTTTTCAGTTAAAATAAATGCCGCCACAAGCACCGTCAAAGCCCCTGCATAAAAAAACTTTTTCCAAAAATTTTTCCCGCGCTCCAGAAAACCCAGGGCAAACCAGATCGGGACAATCAAAAATTGACCAAGTAAATTGGGCTGTCCCAGCGTTGAAAACACCCTCCCTACAAAAGTATCATTACTTTCCAGTGAAAAAATATAGATCCCGAATTTTTGCAGGATAGCATATATCCCAACCGCAAGACCCAGATAAAACACCCAATTGAAAAACTTTTCGCTGCTGCCCTTTAACTGTATGTACTGATAAAAAATCACAAAATGCAGCACATAAAAAACCTGTTGTACCAATCCCTGCATCCGGCTGTAAGAACCCCACAAACTTAAATTTGGAGCCACTGAAAAAAGTGTCGATAATAAAAGGCTAAAAAGCCACAGTAAAATTAAGATAAAGGCAGGCCTGCTATAAGCAAAATGGATCTTTTTTTTGATGAAAAAATATACACACGCCGCCAGCAAAAAAAGACCTATAAAAACTCTTAAATAAACACTTTTGGGAAGCTCATAAAAATTGTAGCCCCAGGGATTAATTATTAAAGGGACCAGAAAAACCAGTAAATATGGATCAAACCGGTTAAACCTGAATTCCTTCAATTTCATCGCCATAAAATATCAATAAATTCAAATGCAACATTAACACTCCTTAAAGCCACGCACAAAGAAAAGTATTAAAAACACCGGATACAAGCCAAGTAAAGCTTTTCCATACCCAAAAACACGCTTCTTTTTGACTTTTACCAAAAAAAATGCTCTAATTACGGCACCAGTAGTTTTTTATTTAAACCTAAATGGCAAAAAAGTTATATGTCGGAGGATTAGCCTGGGCTACGACCGACGAATCATTAAAAACGGCTTTCGCCCAATGCGGTAATGTTGTTTCCGCGCAGGTCATCGTCGATAAATTCTCCGGCAGGTCCAAGGGATTCGGATTTGTGGAAATGGAAACCGATGAAGAAGCCGATAAAGCAATCGAAACCTGGAACGACCAGGAACTCGACGGACGCAAAATCAAAGTCAACGAAGCACGCCCAAAGGAAGACATGCCTCGCCGTAGTTTTGGTGGCGGTCGCGGAGGATTCGGCGGCGGTCGCAGAGAACATTCTGACGAAGGCAGGTGGTAAAAGGTTAACTCTTACCAATCCTGTTTAAAACAACTATAAACCCCCGCCCTAAAAAGTGGGGGTTTAAATTTCTCTCCGTTTTTTAAAGCGCAAACATCCATGGGAAATAATGAAAATTACATATCGCTGCTCCTGAACGAACACCACCATAACGCCATCCTGCGGAAGGTGTTCCATTGATGCTGCCATAATTTTTCACCAGCCATAAACACCTTCCCCAAGGTGTTTTTATTTATGTAATTTTTTCTACCATGAACAACCCAATTGAAAATTCTACCAACCAAATTAATGAAAGTAACAAACTGCCGGAACAAAAACCGTCCCCATCAGCAGAAATCCAGGCCTGCCTGGACCTGATTCGCCGCGGCATCCTGCAGATCAACGGCTATAACACCAGGCGCAACACCGCCCCGGAACTGGAAGCTTACTACCTTTATTGCCGGGAACAAAAAATCTGCCCGCGCTGCCAGAGCCAGTTTTCAACCAATAAATTCGGATCCCTAAGCTGCTCCTGCGCCGGTTATGAAGGGCCATAACGCAACTTGCCCAAAGCAAATTTATAGTATTAGATGAGGCCAGTAACTTGTCCCAAAACAATGAACATCATTCTGGCCTCATCATCGCCTGCCCGCAAACGCCTTATGGATGCCCTCGGCGTCCCATACCACTGCCACGCCTCGGAAATTTTTGAAGACATGCAAAAATACGCTGACCCCGTTAAACTGGTAAAACATCTCGCCGCCGAAAAAGCAAAATCGGTCGCCCCAAAATATCCCGAAGCCCTTATCATCGGCGTAGACACCTTTATCCTCATCGGCCAAGAAAAAATCATCAAAGCCCAAACCATCAAAGAAGCCGAAAACATCCTTAAAAAAATGAGTGGAAATACCATTGATGTAATCAGTGGCCTGGCTGTTTTAAAAACCGGCAAAAACGCGGAAATAATCGAAAAACACACTTCCCACGCCGTAACTTCACTCAAAATAAAACCCCTCACCAAAATTGAAATAAACTACTTTGCCCGCCGTGAGGAAGCCTTAAAAATCAGCGGCGTCTTTGGCATTGAAGGCGAAGGCGGACGCCTGATCGAAAAAATCAACGGCGACTTCAACAACGTCGTCGGCATTCCTATTTTCCAGCTTAAAGAAGTGCTTAAAAAATACGGCATCAGGGCCAAATAACTATTTTACCCATGCCACGCATTGACCCGCAAAAATACGGCAACCTGGAAATGATCAAAGACCTTTGGAGTTTTATCAGACCGTACCGGAAGAAATTTTTCATTGGCACCTTGATGCGGGTTACAAGCGACATCACCTGGCTTTACCCTTCCTATGCCCTAAGTGAAATCATCAATTTCTGCACCAAATACAAACCCGGCGATGATCCTTACTATGTCTGGACACTGCTGATCCTGATGGTAATAGTGGCCATTTACAGGTCGATTTTCCATGATTGGGCAAAATACACCATCTACCCCATCGCCGAACAGGCCGCCATTGATGCGCGCAACAAGACCATCGCCCACATGTTCAAACTGGACATCTCCTGGCATGAAGCGGAAAACAGCGGCAATAAAATCCAGAAAATTGCCAAAGGCGGAGAAGGGCTGGATAAAATCATCAGAATCTACGTAGACCTGGTCATCGAATCCACGGTTAACGTAATTGCCATAACCTATATTTTCTCCAAACTGGACTGGCTCCTTTGTTTAATCCTGGTATTTTTCTTTTTCACTTACTATAACCTCTCCGGATTCCTAACCAGACGCGCCATCAAACAGGAGCACGTAGTCAACCTGGAGTGGGAAAAATTCAGCGGCATTGTTTTTGAAGCCGTCAACAATATCTTCCTGATCAAGGCTCTGGATATTGGCAAAAGAATCCTGCCGGTCATGAAAACAATCAGCACAAACCTGATGAAGGAAATCCGCAAAAGGATCCTCTATTTCCGCTCACGCAATGGCATCCTAAATGTTTACCAGGAACTTTTTCGCATATTGATATTGAGCGTTGCCGTCTACCAGATCCTTAACGGCAAGCTGGAAGCAGGAGTTATCGCCATGATCTTTTTCTACTTCAGGAAAATTGAGGAAGCCGCTTTTGAATTTTCCGAGACTTACAACGAATTCATCACAGCTAAAATTTCCATGCTCCGTATGAAAGAAATCCTGCTGGAAAAGCCGCAGATAGAAAACCTTGGCAAGCGGGATTTCAATCCCAAATGGCAAAAGCTGCAGTTCAAGAGAGTGAATTTTTCATACCACAACAAACCAGTCCTTAAAAACTTCTCACTCACCATCAACAAGGGTGAAAAAATCGGCGTCGTGGGCATTTCCGGCACCGGCAAATCAACACTGTTTAAGCTGATTTTAAAACTATACTGCGAATATCACGGAACAATCTCTTTTGACAGCACCTCGCTAAAAGACATCCACCGCGAATCCTACCTTAAATACGTTGCGGCCGTACCGCAGGAAACAGAACTTTTCAACATGACGCTGGAAGAAAACATCGTCCTGGGCAAATCCGGAAACAGTAAAAAAAACCTGCAAAAAGCACTTCAAATTGCCCATATCAACGACTTCGCGGAAAAACTGCCCAAAGGCATAAAATCATTGATCGGCGAAAAGGGCATCAAACTTTCCGGCGGCGAAAAACAACGCGTCGGCATCGCCCGGGCCATCTACAAAAATCCCGAAATTCTCCTGCTTGACGAAGCAACTTCCCACCTTGATATCGACTCCGAAAAAAAAATCCAAAACACTCTACACACATTTTTCAAAGACATCACCGCCATCGTCATCGCCCACCGCCTCTCCACTATCAGGGAAATGGACCGGATCATTGTAATCCAGGACGGCAACATCATCGAACAGGGCTCCTTCAATCAGCTCATCGCCGCCAAGGGGCACTTCCACGACCTTTGGAAAAAGCAGAAATTCTAGAACTATTTTTCAAAAACACCTATAATCCTTTTAGATAAACTTTTATTATTCATTTTTCAAACATGAAAAACCTCTTTACCAGGCTGTGTCTTTCCATAGTTGGATTAACTCTCATGGCCGCACCGTCCGCTTCCGCTTACGGCGCTTTTAGCGACGTCAATGCCAGCACAGATTATCAGCAGGGTATTCAGTGGGCCTATGATAATGGCATTATTAACGGTTACGGCGACGGCACCTTTGGTCCGAATAACTGCGTCCACCGCGCCGAACTTGTCAAAATGATTTCTGAATACATGGACCCAACGCATGCCCAAATCGATGGCAACTACGCTGACCCCGGATTCCGGGATGTTTATTCGGGCGACTGGTATTACCAGTATATCAAGTTCGCCAAGAACAAAGGCATCATCTCCGGATACAGTGATGGTTACTTCCGCCCCAACATCTGCGTTAACCGCGCCGAATCAATGAAAATCGCCGTCGGGGCATTGTTCCCCAACGAACAGTTGATTTATAACAACAGTCCCCTCTACTATGACGATAAAATGATTTCCGACATCGAAACCACCGCCTGGTACGCCCCATACGCCAGGTTCCTTTTTAAGAACAGGCTGGTCGGAACAAATCATACCAGCTTCGATCCGGCTTATTCTTCAGTAAATTTTCCCGCCATCAAATTCTTCCCCGAAGGCGACATGACCAGGAAAGAGGTTGCACAGATGATTTATCTGATAAACGGCTATTCCCCATCCACACCCACTACTCCAACAACTACTCTCGGAACACCCACTCTTAAATCCCCTTCCAATAACATCGTCTTTAGCAACAGCCAAAACCAAACCATCACCTTCACCTGGAACACTACTACCGGCGCTTCCTACTATGATTTGATGATTCGCCTGCCGCAATCCAACACTTACTTTGTCACCCAACGGGCGACCGGCACCAGCTCCAGCTACTACTTTAACATCATGAACTCCACCCAAGGCTACTACTGGAAAGTAAGAGCCTATGCAAACAACGGAGCCATCAAGGAATCCGCCGAAAACTATCTCCAGTTCACATCCACCGCATCCACCGTCGGAACCCCAATGCTCTCACTCCCTGATTATGACACAATTATAAGCAGCGGAACTTCCAGCGTAAACTTCCAGTGGTTGCCAACCACCGGGGCCGGCAGCTATCAGTTAGGCCTCAAAATGCCAAACAACAGTGATTACGCGTGGTGGGACGTAAACTACACAACAACCAACTCCAACGGCAACGTGGCTTATTCTCTAAGCCGCGGTACTTCAGGCTTTCTTAATACCACCGGCATCTATTACTGGAAAGTCCGCGCCTGGAACAGCAACAAAACTTCCTACAAAGAATCAACCATCTGGACATTATCATATCCATCCACCACCCCGTCCGGATCAATCTCATTGACTTCACCAGCCCCACAAAATGTATACAACTACGGAGATACCATCCCTTTCCAGTGGACCGGCTATAACATGACATCTGGCGGCACCTATGCCGTAAAAATGAGCTGCGCCAATTACAGCTATCCAACTAGCGACCTTTGGCTTGAATGGGGAACCGGGAGCGGTACAGCTACTTCATTCAACATGTACACTTCATCCGTTTTCACCCCATCCAACACCTCCGGCTTTAATTTCAATTCAGACATCTATTGCCACTGGAGAATCGCCTACTTTTTCACCAACCCCTCCGTCCCGGTAGTTTACTCCGACACCCGCAACCTGATCATCAAAGTCAACACAGCACTGACCGCTCCAACCCTCACCGCCCCCACCTCCGGATCCAGTTATTACGGCTCGCAAAACGTTTATTTCACCTGGAACGCGGTTCCTGGCGCTTCTTACTACGTTATCCAAATACGAAACAGCATCTCTTCCGAATATTATTCCAACCTAAATACAAACACCAATTCTTACTCCATCTACCAAAACGTGGGATCCTCTGCCAGCACCTACTACTGGCGCGTAACCGCCTATGACAGCAAAGGCAATTCCATGTCTTCCGCCGAACGTTACTTCACCATGTACCCTTTCATGCCAATATAAAAAGACGGCAAAACAACACATAATTCATCAAACAAAAAGCCCTTCATCTCACATCAACCACGAAGGGCTTTTTAATAACTGTTTTAAATAAATTTAAGATTAACTCACCATAATCATAGAGTCTTTTCTTAAGCCAACAAGGAAATCATTGCATACGTATCCCATACGGAATACAATAAATCACACCATAATCACACTCAATATGTCTAAAACCGCAATGATTCGAGCCAGAATTGAACCAGAATTAAAAGCAAAAGGAGAAAAAGCGCTCAAGGCAATGGGACTAACCCCCACCCAGGCCATAACCATCTTTTACAAACAAATCACCATCCAAAAGGCCATTCCCTTCGAAGTAAAACTTGAAGCCGGCGATATCCCGGAAAACTACATCAGGGTAAAAAATAAAGAGCACTTGGCAGAACTTATCGGACTTAAAGATGTACAAACTGGACATAAATCAAGCAGCAAAAAAATCATTAAACAAAGCTCAAAAAAGCACTCAAAAAAAAAGCCATGACTTTTCTAAGTCATCTAATTGATTACGGCACCCATAATTCCCCTTTACATTAACCACAGGTCACACGTATTCTTCGTTCAGAAAAAACTTCTATGACAAATCCAATTCTCAATCAGTTGGTAAAAAATAACACCTGCACATGGTGGCTGCTTTCAGACCACAGCAGGTGGCGTGTTTAGATTTGGACAAATCCCGAAACACCATGAACCTGCTGTATATGCAGGTTTTTTTATATCTATTTTTTACTACCATGAAAAACTCTATTGGATTCTACAATTCCGGCAAAAGTTCATCCTTCCGCGAAAAAACGGAAGGTTCCAACAGGCAATCTTTTGCCCTGGAACTGGTACCCGGGAACATCTGTGAACTCAAATGCGAATGCTGCTACAAACAAGATGGAAACTCCCCAAAAAATAACGGAGCCATCCCCTACCAAAACGCCACCGATTACATCGCTCAAGCCAACCAGGAAGGCTTTAAAGAAGCTGTACTCATAGGCGGAGAACCAACCCTCCATCCCCAAATCTTTGATATCATCCAAAAAACCAGAGAACTTGGAATGACCCCGATCCTGGCAACCAATGGCATAACGCTAGCCAAAGAAGATCATGCCAAAAAACTGGAGGGACAAAATGTGGTACTGGTAACCCACGCTTATTTTCCCGGCGGTGAAGAAATCATCGATCATTTCTCCGGCAAAAACGGCTACGCCAAAACCCTCAAAAAGGCTATCAGCAACATCCGCTCCATCCCGGACATAAAACTGGTATTGGAAATGCCCCTCACCGACACACTTTTCCCGCACGCCTTCACCTTCTTCAGGTACTGCAGGGAACAAAACATCACACCCTTCATCGAAATCAGCCGCAGCTCGGATCAGGGCAGCCAAACAAGTAGCATTACCCCCGAAGCCATTGCCGAACTTTTCCGCCAGTGCCAGGAATATGACCAGCAATATTTTCCGGATCTGGTCGATGAAAAAATCACCCCTCCTTCCTACGGCAACAAATGCACCATGTCCATCACCGGACTTCATGTAAAAAACCTTGGCAATGGCGATTTCGGCGGAGTCTATTCCTGCTGCGCGCAAAAAATCAGACACGGTGACTTGCGCAAACAACCGCTCCGCCAGATCCTGCAAAACCCCACCCTCACCATCTTTGCTGATCAGGATAAATACATCGTCGGCCCCTGCCGCGATTGCCAGCAATACAACATATGCAAAGGCGGCTGCCGCGGTGAAGCCTATCTTAAATTCGGCTGCCCCAGAGCCAGCAGTCCAGCCTGCCACCTGATCCCCCCGGAAATCCGTCATGACCCCAAAATAATGGCCCCAAAATCATGCAACGACTGCCCCGCCGAAAACTGCCCGGACTGCAATCTGGGCAAAAACAGTAACCACCACCAATTACCACTACTCAACAAATAACTCCATCCCCATGACTAACAGATTTTTTAACGATCCTTTCGTCGCCATTAAATTCCGCGATGAGCTTTCTGCTCATGAAAAAAGAGCCCTCACTCAAAACCCAAACGAACTCTACTGCACGGCTATTGCAAAATCAGTAAAACAAAGCAGACCAATCATAGTCGATATCCGCCGGCACCAATGTGCCGGCGGCAACTACTTTGTCGGAGGCCAAAAATGTCCATTCAGTGAAATCTGCAATATCTACATCAATAAAGAAAAAGTCTTCAAAAATAAAAGAGCCGTAAGAAAGCTTTTGCATCAAGCCTGTCAAAACCCATTAAAATCCCGCTATATCATAATGAAACCCATCCATCCCATAACCCAATCCAAATCACATCATGATTCTCCTGATGCCATATTCACCCTTACTACACCAGATATCGCCAGCCGAATCATCGGCCTGGCAAACTACCACACATACACACCAGCCCAAATCATTCCAGCCGCCTCTACCTGCACCTCATTATTTCAACCCCTTCTAAAACCGCACAAAATACACATCAACCTTATCGATTATTTCGACCGCGACTATCAGTGCAAAGGCCTCTTTTTCCCCCAACAACTGCTACTCAGTATGTCAGCCAAAATTTTCAATAACCTAATCAATAACTATCAAAAATCATCACACGGAAATAACAAACCAACTAAAATAAAAATCTACAAAACCTAAAAAACCTATACTAGAAATCTAATATGGGTATTAGCGTTCAACAATATCACTTTGCCTATATGCCTCATCTACAAAAGTAGAAATCTAATATGGGTATTAGCGTTGTTCCCACATAACAAACGGCTGACTTAATCTACAAAAGTAGAAATCTAATATGGGTATTAGCGCAGGGCTTTACTTTTTGCGGTTTCATTATCTACAAAAGTAGAAATCTAATATGGGTATTAGCGTTTATTCTCTTTTGGGAAAAGCTTCCCAATCTACAAAAGTAGAAATCTAATATGGGTATTAGCGAGACCTCTGGAATCAGGCGCAGGACAATTAATCTACAAAAGTAGAAATCTAATATGGGTATTAGCGGTAATTCAGCAAGCCCTGTGGCGGGTAATGAGATCTACAAAAGTAGAAATCTAATATGGGTATTAGCGCCGGCATATAGGGGAACATATCCGATTGGATCTACAAAAGTAGAAATCTAATATGGGTATTAGCGGTTACGAACAGCATTAATCTACAGGCGGATCTACAAAAGTAGAAATCTAATATGGGTATTAGCGTGTAGAGTTGATAGTTGAGAACGCCAAATCTACAAAAGTAGAAATCTAATATGGGTATTAGCGTACAGATTTATTAAGGCCAAGCAGGTTATCTACAAAAGTAGAAATCTAATATGGGTATTAGCGAACAATAGCGCCGGAAAGTGTGCCGCATCTACAAAAGTAGAAATCTAATATGGGTATTAGCGTAATAAAGCGATAAGGTCACTTTTGAAGATCTACAAAAGTAGAAATCTAATATGGGTATTAGCGACGAAACAGAATCAGGCTGGCAGGATTTTATCTACAAAAGTAGAAATCTAATATGGGTATTAGCGCGCCCACATGAGGGAGGCTGGACAATCTGGATCTACAAAAGTAGAAATCTAATATGGGTATTAGCGTAGCAGAATACGGGACGTATGAATTTGTATCTACAAAAGTAGAAATCTAATATGGGTATTAGCGTTTTGCATGACAATCGTTGCAGCAGATATCTACAAAAGTAGAAATCTAATATGGGTATTAGCGAGCCAAAAGGTTTATATTAAGCCAAGAAAGATACAAATGGCTCACAGGGAGCAACACGACTTTTTGGCTTAATATAATCATATTAGATAAATAGAGACCAAGGTTTGGTCATTTTTTAATACCCTCACAAAAATTTCCACTTTAAGGAAAATCTATTTTTTAAGGAGCTTTACATAAACAGAACATCTATATCCTCATTTTTGGCATATCCATAACGTAAGATCTTCTTATCACAAGATTCACACGTACTAAATATCAAAATGCTGTCTAATCCAGTAAAATCCTTCTTATACTTCAAGTTTATCTCATTAATCACGTTTTGCAACACTCTTTTACTATTATCCAATAAAAATATCGAATACTGTATTCTATAACCATATTTCCTTAAAAATTTGGCAAATTTTGCCCTCTTCTTGTCACTTGCAAAATCATATGCGCAAATCAGCATTTCATTTTATAAAAAGGATAATCCTGTTTTTTATTTAATACACAAAAATAAAAGGCTTTCACATAACTAAAAATATCCTCCTTGTTTTCCATCAGCACTTCCAAAAATATTTTTAGATACTTTCTGCTATTTTTATACGCCAGCACATAATGCCCTTTTTCCAGCTTGAAATCCCTCTCATCGACCTGGTTAAGGTTATAAGCCTTCAGTAAAGCACGATCAATCAGGCATCTGAATGGCTCCATTATGTCACACGTCAAAGATTTTCGCTGAAAAAACAACTGATGATAAATTCCCTTATAAGTATCAAACCCATGCAAATTCAGTAGTGCATCAACAAAATTAAAAAGCAATGAATATCCCATATCAAGAAGCAAATTGGGAATATCCACTTTTGTCCTGGGCATCCGTCTATACCAGCCAATCTTTTTATACAAACTCGTAAAATAAAGTTTTGAAAAACTACCCTCAATGCCAAGCAAAGTTTCCAAATCCACTGCCTCATCAATTTTCTTTTCCAAATCCTTAAATTGTCTTAACTTCGACTTTTCCTTAAACAAAACGGGGCAATAAACCTTCAACAATTCCAATTGGTTAAAACACTTGTTTTTAATCAACTGCCGCGCAAAACCAAGTTCATCATTAAAAGCATATTGATTACCACGTAATAAATAATTACCTTCAGCCATCGCCCCCAACTCAGCATAAACCCTAAAATTCCTCTTCATTAAAAATACCGAAACCCCAAACCCCAAGAGCTTATCAATTAACACAGACGTAAAAGTAGCTTCTCCCTGTATAAACAAAGCAAAAACTTTATGCACTGAAACCTGATTTAACAACTTTCCATCCTTATAAAAAGCGATATTGTCATTTTTAAACTTCAGATCACTGATATCCGCATCCTTCCCTGTACGCACAAACACTATTTGTTTTTCCTTAAAATCAGGCAGCTGTATCATAAATTAATGGCATAAAGATTTATAAATACAATTTGCACACTTATTTTCGTTCGGAATAGAAACATCCTTTGCCACATCATAAGTCCGCATTCCACGTATTAGCGCTTTTAAGCGTTTTTCAACCTCCAAATCCGGAAAATTAACCGGATAACGTTTATTATCAGCCAACGAATGGAAAAACAGTTTCTTTACCGAATACCCCATCTCCTTCAAACAAAGCGCCTGGGCATACAACTGAAAAACATAACCGTCATAAATCTTCTTGATCTGATATTTCCTTTCCACCAACACGCCTTCATCCTTGTCAAAAATATCGATCTTCCCACACACGCCCAATTCGTCTGAATAGACTTCCAAGCCCTGCAAATACTTCTTCAAAGACGAATACTGCCCTTTATCAATTGTTTCGTGTGCTATCTTCCCCCTGGCTTGCGGCAAATCATGATAAGTTTTTTCATCAAAAGTCTCAAAAATACCATGGAAATAAAGTGACCTGGGACAGAAAATAAAGTCATTAAGCTTCGAAATTTGAATATAATCCTCCATAAGCTTTAGCGTCATCACACAAAAAAGAGGTAAATCTTATAATTATACCTCTTTTATTGGAGTTAAGCGAACCTTAAAGCTTCTGTCACTCTTTTATACCAGCAAGCCATTTATCCCACTCTTTATCCTCGATGTATAAATCATAATCAATTTTTTCTTTTCCGACTTTGCCAATCTTGGCGTTTTTCAAAGCGTCTTGAATCTTACCAAACACCATCACCCCTTTTCTAGCAATGTTGTACGCGCCATTGGCATCCCCACTTGAAACAATCGCACCACGTACACGACTATCAAAATGATCCCCGTTTTCATCTCTCACCGGCGATAAAATAAAGTCATCATCTTTCTCATCAAGCCCCGTATTACGAATTTTTTGAATTAACTCTATTGTCCAACGCAAAGTTTCCCAAGCTGGTCTATCATCAACTTTTGTTAATTCTATGCCATTATCAAGAATTTGATCTCTCAAAGACTTCTCTTTATCAAAATTTTTAAAAAGTTCATCAAAAACTTCTTTGATTTTCTGTTTTTCTGGAACGAATCTGTTATTTTCTTCAGCGCTCTTTTTATTCCAATATCTATCTATGTCTTTTCCATTTTTACCAGAATATAAAGTCCAAGTTTTACCTGTTTCAAATCCAGTTTTTCCTCCCTGTTTACCTTTTTCTTTAGTTTTTTCGTATTTTGTCGTGTAAGTGAAATAATAGTCTTTTCCATCAAACCCGAAATCATCAAAACATTCACAAATTTGCTGTTTTATATTTTCTTCACTCCCTTTATTAAGATAAATTGTTTTTCGCCAACCAGTAACCGGATCAGTCTGCGAAGTATAATTCGCACGAACATAAAGCATAATTCCAAACTGGCTTGCCTTTTCAATATCAGAAAAATTGGCAACTGGCGGAGTAAGTTGAAGAGCTTTTTGAACCGACTTAACATCACCATCCTTAGCTTTTTTATCCACCAAAAAATTCAATTTTTTAGCCAAAGCCAACTCCAATTTTTGATAAACAGATTTTTCAATTTTCTGCCGACCTCTCTTAAACCCAGTATTCAAATTTTCCAACACAATATAAGCATTGTGTTTTACCGCCAAATCAACAATCCTGTGAACCACCTGGGAAATATAACCATCTTTCAACTCTTTAATAGTTCCAATTGTCTGCCAATTCTTTCTCGCTCTATCACGGTTAGAAGCACGAGCATCTAGCAAATCGTTATAATCATAACAATCTACAATTTTCTTTATCCATCTATTTTCAGCATTTTCTGGTTTCGTTTTATCTTCAAACCATTTCTCCGCCTTAATGGGTTTATCAAATGCTATATTCAACGTCCCCTGCTCTAAAATATTTCCTTTTTCGTCTATTACCGAATAATAAGCCAAATGTTTCTCTCCGCGATCAATTCCGATAAAGCAAACTTTAGTTTTTCCCATTGCCTTATTTATTTCATCATTCAAGTTTGATGATTTTAAACAGAAATTTAAGGTTATTGGACAATGAAACACAAATTTTTCTTCTTCAAACCTCTTCTTGCTCGCTCCAATTGTTTTACCGTTTTCATCTTTATCTTTTATTAAATCTTTAACAGCTGGACGATAGAAAATCTCCGCCTCACCATTTAATTTGGGCTTATTTTCAATATTGCCAAAAACCGCATTCCAATATATTGTATGTAAATTTTTTCCACTCGCTTTTACCTTACCATCTCTTAAATTATTATCTTTATTGCGAATCTCAAATAGGTAAATTTCTCCACTTTCAACCTTTTCGTCAAGTAAATTTTTGTTGATATTCGACCAACTAATTTTATACCCCTGCTTTTCAACCTCATTATAAAACTGATCAATACTTTCATATTTTGAAGTATCAGAAAAATTAAAACCAAAAGTTTTCTGCCAACTATTCTCTAAATTGGGGTAGATCTTTAACCCTTCCTTAAAAAAACTGATTACAATTCCAAGTTTTTCCTTATTTACCTGTTTGGTTACACTATCCTTTTTAAATCCACCTTCATCATAAATCTTTAGAATTTCAGCAGTTGCGCCAAATTTATTGCGATCGCTTTTGGGCAACAAAACCTTTGGCAGCATTTTATTCGGTCCCGGCACAAGTTTATAATCCATTTTCTTCCAGCTGGATTTATTTACTTGATAAACTGGATTGTCGTTTTCCTTTTTGAAAAAACTTTTAGTTTTATCCGTTAAAATCGCCAAATATTTATTATCATCAGAATCTTTCAAAAGGATACACCAACGTTCGGGTTCTTTATTCACATCCCACCCACCAGCTAAAACCGAATTATCAAAATTCAACTTCAACTTTCTCAATTCCTCTTGAGGCTTACGTGTTAGGTAATTTCTTATAATATCATAATTTTTCGTTGGATTTTCTTCACCAAACAAAATCATCTTAAGTGCCTCAGCCAAAGCAGGGTCCACCGAAAACTTATTTTCTTTAACTTTCCAATATTTCACCATCTGATTTACATACAACAAACTATCCAGAAATTGTTTAATTTTTTGTACATTTTCCTGATCTTTAAAATCTGTGATCTTCAAAACAACCTCTTTCAAGCTTGAAAAATCCTTAGCCATATTTTTAACATCAGCCAAAATCATTTTCAAAAGCGCTTCACTCGGCTTCATCGCCTTCTCAATAATTTTTTTCTTATGGTTCTCTCCTTCAAATAGACTTTCCTTAAACAATGCACCTTTATCTTGCCAACTCTGCGTTCTATCCAAAATCTCAAACAATTTCTTCAGCTCCACGGCTTGTGGAATTTTTATATCCTCATCATCTTTTTTCTTACCATGAAAAACCCCACCATCCTTCAATGCCTTTTTAAGAACAAACCAATTCGCAAAATGCTTTCCAGAAATTATATTTAACGCCTTATCACTCCAAAACACACCTTCGTTCCAAGCATTTTCTTTCATCCAAGTAAAAAACTCTCCAATCGTATCAACCTTCCCAACAATTCCCTTATCAAAATCTCCAAAATATTTATCTCCTTTAACCCCAACATCTTTTAAAATCTCTTTCAATTCATCATCACTCTTTATCGTCTGAATAAACTCACCTTTATCACCACAACCAATCTGTTTGTACAAAGTTTTAAAAATACGTAATTTATCCTTTTTATCAGCCTGTTGCTGATTATACCTATTGATCAGATTATTAGCGTTACCAACCTGTAAATTGTATTTTTCAATTTCAGGTTGCGACAAACAATTCACAAAATGATCAATTTTATAAATATCTTCCATAATTGGCTCCAAATCAATATCTTGGCCATCCTGACTTTTCCCTTTTAACTCAATACCTTTCCCCTCCAAAAACTTATAAACACCCAAATATTCAGTCTTCTTTTTTTCAAATTCAATCACATTATCGCAAAACTTTGGCAAATTTTCTCCAACTACCCTATTCGCCACCGCCGTACTCTTTTCATCTATAGAATAATAATTCTCACGATTTTCATTAAAACCTGAAAGATAGGTAAAAAATCCTTCAAATACACCTTTATTTTCTTCCCCATTTTTAACCAATGCTTTCTCTAAATCCACCTTTCCTACCAATTTCCCATCACGGGTTTTCAGGTTCATCGCCACAAAAGCATCAATCCTCGCTTTGATATATTTTAAAATACCCGCCTCCGTCAAAACTTTGTAACTTTTCTCTTCTAAAAACACCAACTTCTTTATTCCTTTTTCTATCTTCTTTTTTTCTTTAGCATTCACAGCATTAGCCAACTTGTAATCAAGAATGTTTTTCGCATTTTGATCAATCGCATCCACCTTAAATTGCTCTCCTGATTCCTCGTAAATATCACCAAAAAACTTACGTAATTCAACCTCTCCCTTTTCAATATCTTTTTCAATCACCCGTTTTTTCTCCCTATCCTGTTCTGCTCGCATCTTTTGATACAACTCAAAATACCTTTTCACATCCAGTTTTTTCGCTCCCGCGCTTTCCAAACTCTTCGTAATAAACTCCTCATGCAATTTATCAAAAACAGGTTTTAAAACCTGATATGCATTTTCAATTTCCTGATCATGAATAAATTTCGGATTAGCCTTTTCAATATTTATACGTGTCCTCCCCACCGGCTTCAGCTCAAACCTCAAAGTTTTTGAAAGTGAATATAAGTTCGTAAAATTTTCAAACATAGAATATGATTAAAAATTAATTACACAAACAATCCGACCATACTCCTACCCCCTCTTATTTTCAACAAAACATCCTCGCCTATCCCTTGTCCTCACACGGAAAACAAAAACCTGATTTACAACTCAAAAACATGGTATAATCCCGCCAGCTTACCCATCCTACATTCATAAATTGAACCCCATGCTCACCACCATTTCCCACCTCAAAGATCATGTTGATAAAGAAGCCTCCATTCAGGGCTGGATGTTCAACAAGCGCGGCAGCGGCAAAATCATGTTCCTTCAACTGCGCGACGGAACCGGCATCACCCAGGGCATCGTTGAAGCATCAAGCGTTGATGCAAAAACCTGGGAAGCCGCCGAGAAAATGACCATGGAATCATCACTCAAAGTCACCGGCCTTATCACCAAACATCCCAAACTGGAAAACACTTACGAAATTCAGGTCAAAAAAATCGAAATTATCCACCTGTGTAGCGAAGAATATCCCATCGCCAAAAAAGATCACGGTATCGACTTTTTGATGGATCAACGCCATCTGTGGCTGCGCTCACATCGCCAATGGGCTATTCAGCGCATTCGCAACACTATCATCAACGCCACCTACGAATACCTGAACAACAACCAGTTTATCAAAATCGACTCACCAATTTTGACCCCCGCCGCCTGTGAAGGAACCACCGAACTTTTTGAAGTCCCCTACTTTGATCTTGGTTCAGCCTACCTTTCCCAGTCCGGACAACTTTACCTTGAAGCCGCCATTTTCAGCGTAGGCCGCTGCTTTGATTTTGGCCCTGTTTTCCGCGCCGAAAAAAGCAAAACCCGCCGCCACCTTACCGAATTCTGGATGATGGATGCCGAAGCCGCCTTTGTGGAACATGATGAAAATCTTAAAATTCAGGAAGGACTAGTCACTCACATTGTTAAATCCGTCCTTGAAAAAAATCTGCAGGAACTGAAAATGCTGGAACGCGACATTGAACCACTTAAAAAAATTGAAGGCCCGTTCATCCGTATGACCCATGCCGACGCCGTTAAAGAACTACGTTCCATGGGCTCCGATATCGGCGATATGGACGACCTTGGCGGCGACGACGAAACCATCCTCACCAAAAAATACGACAAACCCATCTTTGTGGAAAAATATCCCGCCGAAGTAAAAGCCTTTTACATGAAACGCGATCCCGAAGACAATTCCCGCGCCCTCTGCGCCGATCTGCTTGCGCCCGAAGGTTACGGCGAAGTCATTGGCGGCAGCCAGCGTGAAGACAACTACGACACTCTGGTAGCAAGCATCAACAAACACATGCTGCCCATGGAAGCCTTTACCTGGTATCTGGACCTGCGCAAATTCGGCTCCGTACCACACTCCGGTTTTGGCTACGGCCTTGAAAGACTGGTCACCTGGATCTGCGGACTTGAGCACGTGCGTGAATCAATCCCGTTTGCCAGAACTATTTACAGGTTGACACCATAAATAAGGTTAAAATGATCCTTTCCCAAAACAAGAAAGCTTTCGCCGATTATGAAGTCCTGGAAAAAATCGAAGCAGGAATAGTTTTAACCGGCCCCGAAGTTAAATCGGCCCGCGCCGGACAGGTCAACCTGAAAGGCAGTTTTGTGGAAGTAAACTACTCCGTCCGCCATTCGCAAAAAAAACGCAAAAAAACTCAACCGCACCCGTCTTCGCAACCGGCGTCCCCGCCCCGCCCCGAAGCCTTCGTCCGCAACATCCACATTTCCCCTTACAAACAGGCCCCCAATCCCGCCTACAACCCCACCGCCAAGCGCAAACTGCTCCTGCATCAGAAAGAGATCCTCAAAATCGCCACCCAGCTGGACACCAAGGGAACTACCGTTGTCCCTCTGGATTTTCATTTAAGTAAAAATCACATCAAAGTAACTATCGGCATCTGCCGCGGCAAAAAAAAGTATGACCGCCGCGAAGAGCTTAAAAAGAAAGGGCAAAACCTGGAAATCAGACGTGCCCTCAAAAAGTTCGCCCGTTAAGCTCCGGGAGCTACCCAACGCGGGAGGCAGGTCAAACCCGTGCCGTCCAAACCTTGACTAAAGTACCTAAAGTAGTATAGTCCCGACGACTTTGTATTTTTAAACATAAAATATGTCAGAACGCGCACCAAACAGCCCCTGCGATACGGATCAACTTTCCGAACTGTCGCCTTCATTTGTTATCTCCCTTTGTACTATTGCCCAAAAGTTTCCAAATGACGTAGAAGTATTTAACAAACTTGCGGCGGCTCTTGCGCCCCATCATTCTCAAATCATCGACCTCATCAATCGTGATCAGGACCCTTTTGAAGAAGCAATAGCCTCACTTGAAAAATACGGTAATAACATCCGCGTTGAAACCATTATTAAACTCATTCTTGATACAGTAGATTCACGGCCCGCCAGCACCCGCAATCAAATGGTAACAAGTGACGTAGCCGAAATTTTCGCCGAAGAAGCCGATGCAACTAGAGCACGCATCAGCTCAATCGGAGTTTTCAGCGAACTTGACCATCAGGGACTTTTCCCGGGAAAAGAGCCATCCACCAAACCCGGACTGGATATATATGACATGACCGCCAGTCCCAGACGCGCCCACGAACTCACTGCCACCGGATTACACCATGAAATAGAAACACCTCTTCAACAACGCGAAGAAGGTTGAGGTTTCATAAACTTTATTGATAAAATAGCCGGGTAAACTTCGGTTGTTTCGTCGTAACCACTAACCAGCCACCATGATTAATCCCCACATCTTCCGCGCCTATGACATTCGCGGCATAGCCATGGCCACCGAAAAATTTCCCACCCTCGATCTGACCCCGGAAACAGCCAATCTGATTGGAAAAGGCACCGGCACTTACATGAAACGGACCTACCAGACTAAAAATATGGTCGTCGGCCGTGACAACCGCCTGCACAGTGAAACTCTTCAAAAAGCCTTTATTGAAGGCGTCCTTTCAACCGGTGTTGATGTTATTGATGTCGGGCTATCCACCTCTCCACTCATCTATTACGCCATCTGCAAGTACAATTACGACAGTGGGGTAAACATAACCGCCAGCCACAATCCCAAAGAATACAACGGCATCAAAATCAACGGCAAAGACGCCCATTCCATTTGCGGCGACGAACTGCAGTCCATCCTCAAATTAATCCAGGCCAACGATTTTGAAAACGGCCAGGGGCAGCTTTCCACCCGTACCGACAACTTTGACATTTATCTGGCAGATATAACTTCCCGCATGAAACTGGCCAGGCCGCTTAAGGTAGTTATCGATTGCGGCAACGGCGTCGCCGGCATGTTTGCGCCAAAACTTTTCCGCGCCCTCGGCTGTGAAGTATTTGAATTATACTGCGATCTCGACGGCAACTTCCCAAATCACGAAGCCAACCCTGAAGACGAAAAAAATCTCACCACCCTCATGGTCAAAGTCAAAGAGCATGAAGCCAACCTGGGCCTCGGCTTCGACGGCGACGGCGACCGCCTTGGCATCATCGATGAAAACGGCAAACACTATTCCGCCGACCTGCATCTGCTTTTTGTCGCCGCCGATCTGCTTAAAAACACGCCCAATTCACCCGTCATCTTTGACGTAAAAGTTTCACTTGTCGTAA
>Ga0302253_1000915_pt1 | contig 20621 bp, 22 predicted proteins | sample AAG_RA_Trp_MG_FD_193537 | JGI IMG/M metagenome (GOLD analysis project Ga0302253, IMG submission 193537) | Enriched activated sludge microbial communities from anaerobic digester in WTTP, New Holstein, Wisconsin, United States - AAG_RA_Trp | ecosystem: Engineered > Bioreactor > Anaerobic >...
ATTGACTTTTTGTGTTTCTTGTCTTACATTGGCGTCCATTTTAATTTTGATTTTAGTATGTCAGATAGATTCGGCGATACGCTGGCGCCTGCAGAGGCAGAGCCGGAGAGCGGGATTACGGAAGCTCACAAAGAGAGAATCGAAAAGCTGCTTTCGATGAATTCGGATAGCAGGGAATGGGCAGATGATGAAAATCACCATCCTTCGGTTGAAAGTCCGGATTCATCATTGGGGCAGGCTGCAAAGTTGTTTACAGGGCATTTTGGCAATCCGCGCAGGGTTATTTATCCTGGCTGCGGTTCCCATGTGATTGACCGTATTTTCCCCGAGTCGGAAATTGTTTATGTTGATCCAAGCGAGGGCGCAATAGGCGTGCTTAAAAAGGGAATTAGCGGAAGGGCAATAGCCGTGCTTGGAGGAGTCCAGGATTATTTTGACGGTAAAAAGTTTGATTTGCTGTTTTCTTTAAACAGCCATGCCAAAATGACGGATCAGTTGAGAAGGCTTAGATCTAACGGTTATGTCTTGTGTAACAATTATTTTGGAACCCAGGACGCGGAAAAAGTGATTAAAAGCGGATTATGTGATCTGGTGGCGGTTATGGACGTGACAGTTCCCGATAGGGATAATGCTGGCGCGGAACATCATGTTACGAAGATAAAAACGACAGATTTGGAACCTTATACTGAACATTACGTTGTGCCAAATCAAAGTAAGTTTTTACCACAGCGAAGGAAGTTGGCCAAGTATTATGTTTTTAAGAAGCTGTAAGCGATGAATAATAGTCCAGAGCAGGGGGCGCAGTTTGATTATGAAGTTTTAAATGACCAGGAACTTATAAACCGTTTTCGCGATGGCGAAGAAGTGGCGATGGAGGCTTTGATTAGCAGGTATAAGGGAATGGTGCTTAAGATCGTTACCCCGTTTTTACGTTGCGGAGTACCTTCTGCCGATTTGGTGCAGGAGGGGAATTTGGGCTTATGGGAGGCGGCCAAACGGTATGATCCTTCAAAAGATGCTGATTTTAAAACTTATGCGTACTGGTGGATTAGGCAGAAAGTGGTGCGGTGCTGCCAGGAGCATTCCAAAACGGTAAGAGTTCCCTGTTATGTGTATGAGGAGGTCCAGGTCTTTAGGGACGCGATGGATGCTTTTTTTGCTGAGCATGGCCGTGAAATGACCGATGCGGAGATGATGTCCAGATGGTATTTTACGCCAAAAGAGCTGGCAAAATTCAAGGAAGGGATTGCTATGATAGGTTCAAGGACAGAATCTTTTAGTATGGCTGTTTATAAGAGGTGCAAGACTTCGGATAAAAGGTTTGATGCTTTTATGGATGCCAGGGCTTTAGACGGTTTCCTGGCCAGAATGGAGGAGTTTTTTTACAGGAAGTTTGGGGCAAGGCAGCGGAAGAAAATTACGGCCGAGCAGGAATGGCAGATATTTTTGGACAGGCTTGGTTTTAATGAAGAGGAATGTGAGTATTCTTTGGCAGATTTGGGCAAGAAGTATAATTTGTCGCGTGACGGCGTCTGTGATATTGAACACAAAATCCTGGATTACATGGGCACTCGCAAAGAGCTCCAGCGTTTATTGCATGAGATAACGGGGTAGGGGGGGAGCTTTTTTGCCGGTCTATCAAAACTCCTTCGGATTGGCAACCAGCAGGTAAAGGTAAAGTACCGTTTTTTTCTTCTCCTGCTGTTCATCAATGTCGAAAAGTTTAATGTGGTGCACTTTTTTCAGCATTCTCTGGAAAGCAACGTTGTCGAAGGGCGCGTCAACCGGGAAGATATCGTTTATATCCTCATAAAAAGAAAGTTAAAAGAATCTAAATTGTGTGGATTGCAGTAATGTTTTGCGTATAGAAGTCAAAAATGTGCAGTTATGGCCTGCTTTTCTGTACTGTTCAGTGAGTAAAGCCTGATCTGGAATTTATTTTTCTTTTCGAACAGGTCGGATTCGATTTCCAGGTCGTATTGTAATTGCAGGTTCATCCAGAATTGAGGAGTGTTGCCGAAATATTTGCTTAACCGGATGGCCGTGTCGGCGCTGATAGCGCGCGTGCCATGGATGATTTCGTTGATGCGGCGGGCCGGTACATTGATATCTTTGGCCAGGCGGTACTGGGTTATTTTGAGCGGTTTCAGGAACTCCTCATTCAGGATTTCGCCAGGGTGAACGGGTTTGATTTTTTTCATGATTTTAATGGTAATCGATTATTTCCACTTCATAGGCGTTGTTTTCTTCCCATTTGAAGCAGATGCGCCATTGATTGTTGATTCTGATGCTGTGCCTGCCGGTTTTATTCCCTTTAAGCGCTTTGAGATGATTTGCCGGAGGGATTCGAAGGTCGTTGATTGATGTTGCGGCGTGGATAATTTCCAGTTTTCGCAATGCTGTACGCTGGATCTGTGGAGGAAACTTTTTCGACCAAAGTCTGTGGAAAATCTTTTCAGTTTCCCTGCATCTAAACGATCTGATCATTTATCATGATAGTAACGTGATGCGTTATTATTGTAACGCGTTATTAGCAGCGCGGTCAAGTTTTTTCCGGCCGGCACTAATAATGGCCCGAGTATAATTGTCCAGGATTAAGCAGGTCTAAAAAATTGCTAAATTTTACACCTTCCCGCTGTTGATCAGATACTTTTTGAATTTGCGCCAGTCGTGGCCCTGATTTTTTTTGTGCATTTTTGTGCGTGGTTATGCGGTTATAGCCCGGGCAGCTCGCCATGTGCTCCAAGGCAGTGAAGACGTTGACGTGCCAGCAATGGCCATCGAGCGGATCGTAGAAATTGGAGAAAATCCGGTATTTAAAGACCGGCTTGTTGCAGTGGCGGCAGATATGGGGATGGCAGGAGCAGTCGACTTTCCATTCTGCTTCCTTTTGAATGCATGTCCCCTTGTAATCGCCGCATTTGCGGCATTTCTTAAGCCCTTTTGGCACCGGGGGCAAAACCGGCTTTGGACCGTCCATAAAATGAAGGTTAAAAAATATTAACCCTCACTGGAAATTCATCAATTTTGGTTGTGGCACCTTACTTATAACAGCAGGTTGCCGGCGGGACACTGAGCCAAACCTCACCTCTACCACAGAGTTAACCGCACTCCCGATGAAAGCGGGGCGATTATATGGGGAGAGGGGGACAGAGGTCAAGGAGGGCTTTAAGGCACACCGCTTGGCGCAGGCCGTCCTGCAAGATCTTTTGCATCACCTCATCGGCGTCGGGAGCATAGGAGTAACAATCGTATCATTTTCTGATTTTTCAAAGCGGAATTCCCTTTAAGCTTTTCCACCCGGATTTCAATTTTCATTTAGCACGGCGATTTTTTCTTTAGTACTAAGTGGCATATTCAGCTTTGATAAAAGACTCACAGGCAGGGGAGTGATTGTAGCACGATGCGGGGTGTTGAAGTAAAGTAATGCAATAAATACGCAGTATGCGTGGCAGTGTAGGCTTTTATTATAGCTTTAAATGTTGTATAATAACATGATTTAATAATATAAAAATATGGCTGAGTGGGTGAAGTTTCTTACTGAATTTTTAAAGCAAGCAAAAACAGGGGATTTAAAAATATCTAAATATCCAAAAGAATGGAGTGATCTTCGTATGAAAGTTTCTTTTGGGATGGGTGCTCCTGCTCGTGTACCTTGGATTGCGTTTGTTGCTCCTGAAATGCAGGTAAGTAAGGGTTTTTATCCTGTGTATCTATATTACAAAGATTTGGAAACGCTTGTTTTGGCATATGGAATAAGTGAAACAGCTGAATTTGGCACGTCTTGGCCCGCAGAAATTATGAATACAATTCAAACAATTGACGCCTATTTTGATCAATCAGTCCCTAGATATGGGGATTCTTTTGTGTTTAAGGCATATAAGGTTATTTTGGATAAAAATGGCGTTAGAATTAGTTATGCTGATAGTGGATCCATAGCATCAGCAACTGATTTGAAATCCGATTTGGAGACAATTCTTGAATATTATAAAAAAGCTGTTTCTTTAGCCCCTTCTGTAATTACATCTGCTGATAGTCAGGGGATTTTTTATATGGAGAAACAGCTTGAAGATTTTATTATTCAAAATTGGGATAAAACAGAATTGGGTAAGAAATTTGATTTAATCATCGAAGAGGGAGAATTGATTAGTCAGCAATATAAAACAGATATTGGCCCGATTGATATTTTGGCCAGGGATAAGCAAACAAAGAGTTATGTGGTTATTGAGTTAAAGAAAAATCAAACCAGTGATGACACTATTGGTCAGGTTGCGCGCTACATGGGATGGATTCGAGATTCAAAGCATGATGATGGGGTGAAGGGGATTATCATAGCTGGAAGTTATGATAAAAAATTGAATTATGCCTTGAAGGTCATGAACAATGTTGAAGTTTTTCTTTATGAGGTTGATTTTAAACTTAAGGAGTTTAAAGGAGTGAAATGAGGTTAGAATTATAGATTTATAATAATTTTTTAAGAATAAGTTAAAGAGACGTTAATGTCGTTTTGTTAATTTGGCTGTGTTCCTTTCTGGTTTTCTATGGACAATACAGAATTTTTTTTTGGATCAGATAATTCAATTCGTCGTGTGTTTTTTAAAGATGAATGGTGGTATGTGGTTGAAGATATTGTTTTGTCTTTTGTCGATACTGATGATATTGGTGCTTATTTATTGCAGCTAAAAGTCTCAGACACAGAATTTAACCGGTGGTATATGTGGAATACAGTTTCTCTTATAATTTCCGATAAAAAAGGACAAAAGATGTCCTGTGTCAATCTGGAGGGGGTTTTTAGATTAATTCAATCGATTAATACTTCAAAAGCTGAGCCATTTAAATTATGGCTAGCCAGCTTGGGGAAAAAGCGTATTAAGGAGTTAGAGGATTAATGAAAATCTCTCGTAAATCTAATATTGTCAAATCTCGTATGCTCTTGTGCTATTAGGCTAATCAATTTTGATTTAATTATTGAGCAAGAAGGTATATTTTAGCATTGTTAGATTTTAATCGCGTGTATATGAAAAATATTGAAGAATTTACACAAAGAATTATTAAGTTCCGTGATGCAAGGGATTGGAGACAGTTTCATAATCCTAAAGATGTTTCTTTGTCACTTGTCTTGGAGGCTAATGAGGTAATGGAACATTTCCAGTGGAAAAATAGTGAGGAGATGGAAAAATATGTAGTTGAACACAAGGACGACATAGGGGAGGAACTCGCGGACGTTTTATATTGGGTCCTTCTTATGAGCTATGATCTTAAAATAGACATATTAGATTCTTTAGAGAAAAAGATCAGGAAAAACGAGGGTAAATACCCTGTTGAAAAAGCAAAAGGAAAACATACAAAATATACAAAACTTTAAATCATGATTGTATATCAAAAAACAAAAGAAGAATTTTTAAAGGATGTTGCTGATCGCAATATTGAAGATATTGTTTTGAAATGGGTACGGGAAAAGTTGAAAATTAGTGTTGGTAAAAGTGAGAGGGATTCCTGGAAGAATTCACTTAAAGAAATGTATTTTGTGTTAGAGGATGATGGTATCCCCGGGGATTCGGGTATAGCTATCGAATACCGCATTCCCCAGACTTCAAAAAGGATCGATTTCATAATAACCGGGCAAGATGAAAATCAAGTTGAACAGGTAATCTTGATTGAATTAAAACAATGGTCAGAGGCTCAATTGACTGAACATGATGCGATCGTCGTGACACGTTTTTATCATACTTTTACTGAAACGCCACACCCTTCCTATCAGGCGTGGTCTTATGCTTCCTTAATGAACAATTTTAACCAGACTGTTTATGAAGAGCATATTAATATAAATCCCTGTGCTTATTTACATAATTATTTGGACGACGGTGTTATTACTAATGATTTTTATTCCGAATACATCGCAAAAGCGCCGCTCTTTTTAAAAAATGACAAGTTAAAGCTTCGTGAGTTTATTAAAAAATATGTTAAGTACGGGGATAAAAGAAATACAATGTATAGAATTGATTCCGGTAAGATAAAACCATCAAAGAGTTTAGCCGATAGTTTGGCATCAATGTTAAAGGGCAATAAAGAGTTTGTAATGATTGATGACCAAAAGCTGGTATTTGAAAAAGCACTTTCAATAGCTAATAAATCCAGTATTACAGCCAACAATGTCTTAATTGTGGAAGGTGGTCCCGGTACTGGTAAGTCGGTTGTCGCTGTTAATCTTCTTGTTGAACTAACCAGGAGAGGTTTGACTGCCAAGTATGTAACCAAGAATGCTGCACCTCGTACTGTATATGAAGCAATGCTTACCGGACATTTTAGAAAAAGTATGATCTCTAATATGTTTACCGGGTCAGGGGCGTTTACCGAAACTGAAGATAATGAATTTGATGTTTTGATTGTGGATGAAGCTCATCGTTTAAATGAAAAAGGTGGTTTATATGGCAACAAGGGAATAAATCAAATTATGGAAATTATTAAATCCGCAAAATTTAGTGTGTTTTTTATCGATGAAGACCAGAAGGTTACTTGGGCAGATATTGGAGAAAAAGAGGAAATCATAAAATGGGCAAATATACAATCAGCTGAGATTTATAAGCTTGAATTAACGTCGCAGTTTAGATGTAACGGTTCAGATGGCTATCTTGCGTGGCTTGATAATATTCTGGGAATAAGGGAAACGGCTAATACTGTTTTTGACCAGAAAGATTTTGATTTTCGAATAGTTGATTCGCCGGTTGAATTGAAAAATATGATCTTGGAGAAGAATAAGCTAAATAATAAGGCCAGGCTTGTTGCAGGGTATTGCTGGAATTGGGTAAGTAAGGTTAATCCGATTAAAAATGATATTGTTATTCCTGAGCACCAATTTGAGGCTAAATGGAATTTGGCCAGTCATGGAAACCTCTGGATTATTAACCCGGAATCTGTCAGCGAAATTGGCTGTATTCATACTTGTCAGGGATTAGAAGTTGATTATGTCGGTGTTATAGTTGGCCTGGATTTTGTTATTCGAAATGGTCAAATAATTACTGATCCTTCAAAAAGGGCTAAAACAGATGCTTCTTTGAAGGGATATAAGAAATTATTGAAAACAAATCCTAAAACAGCGCGCAAAAAAGCAGACAGTATTATTAAGAATACTTATCGGACTTTAATGACGCGGGGCATGAAAGGATGTTACGTCTATTTCCTGGATAAAGAAACTGAGGAGTTCTTCAGGGATAGAATAAATAGTATGACCGTTTAATAGAGAAGTATTATTTATTATTGTGATTGTTTTTAAGAAAGATGGCTATAATTGTGCGTATAAAAATTAGTAGCAATATTATTGTAATTCCGACTATCGCGTAAAATGTATCTTGTTTTGCTGTGGTGGTTGTTGCAATTAGAGCTAATAATGAAGATAAGATCCAAAATATAAAGCAATAAACGGCGATTTTTCTAATGATCCATAGTTTATAGTGAAGCATTTGCCATTTTAGTTTGTATCGATGTAATTCATTTCGCAGGCGACGGCGGAAGATGAAGTCCAATATGCCAAGGTTTTCGGGGTAGATGTAGATGCAGGGGATGTTGTTGTTTTTGTAGACATCTTTTTTGATGTGGTACTCTTCGCGGCCTTTGGGGGTGTTCCATTCGCCAAGGAATTCCAGGTAGACTTTGTACCAGGGTAGGTAGAAGTCGGCGCGGCGGACGGATTTAGTGTCGCCGCGGAGGCCGGTAATTTCGACTTCGCGTTGGTATTTGATGCCTTGGTCGTCCAGGTACATTTCTATGATTTCTTCGCCTTCGGATGAGTGGTGTTGGGGGTTGTATTCAGGTTGGTAGTCCATGTTTCGTGGTTTAATAATCCTCTTATTTTAGCATAAAAATGGATTTTCGCATATTGATGGAGGAGGATTTATTTCCACCCTGCCTATTTTCTGTGTTTGGTAGATGGCGGGGAATTGCTTTTGTTATTGGTTTGATATAGGCTTTTGGTTTTCCGGATTAGGCAAAGGGTAGGTGCGATATTTACCGTCTTATAAGTCCGGGGTATTTTTAATTCAAATTTTTAGATTTAATTAAGACTTTGTTTAAATTTTTTTAAGGTTAATTTGGTAAGTTAGCCAGGCTTTACTTTATATCTTATTTATACTAATATTTTAATGAAAAAATCATTAATTATTAATGTAAATTGCATGAGTCTTTTGCAGATTAATGTGGATGAAAAGCTTAAGAAAGCCATCCAGAAAAAAGCAGATCAGTATGGGGTGCCGGCGAGTTCGCTGGTACGGATTGTGCTGGTTAAATCGTTTCTGGAAGGGAAAAAGGGCTCTGCTGCTGGCAACGTTTTTAATGCAGAGCGTGATAACAATGGGAAGGGGATTAAGGTGGATGAGCTGATTGATGCCTTATAACAGGATAGTATAAATGCCTGATAAAATTGCGAAATTTATTAAATCGCTTGATGGAAAGACCAGGCTTCGGCTTAAGAGGCGACTGTTAAGATTGGAGGTTGAAATCATGGATATTGATTATAGAGGAAATATTTATTGAAAGTTTGCGCGCGCACAAGAAAAAGAGCCTTGGATAAGGCTCTTTTTGTGATTCGGATAAGTTTATGGGGTGGGGGTTAACCGCCTTTTACTTCACTACTTCGCCTTCTACGGTGTCGTCGGGGCCTTTGCCAGGTTCGGAGCCGCTTTGGGATGCGCTGTCGTCGCCGGGCTTTTTGCCTTTTTCATAGACTTTGACTTCGGGGTCGCCGCCTGCTCCTCCACTGGAGGGGCCGTTTGCGCCTGGGCCGCCTGCCGCGTTTGGATCACTGCCTGCTGCACCTGCGCCGGGGCCGGTTGCTCCGGCGGCCTGGTACATGGCGGCGCCGACTTTCTGGATCTCTTCGCTTAGTTCGTCGTGGGCTTTTTTGATATCTTCAAGCTTGGCGTCCTTGTTTTCCAAAAGTTTTTTGAGGATGTCGATTTTTTCGGTGACAGGTTTTTTGACGGTGTCGGCAACTTTGTCGCCGGCGTCTTTGAGGGTGCGTTCGCATTGCAGGACCAGGCTTTCGGCGTGGTTTCTGGTTTCGATTCCTTCTTTCTTCTTTTTGTCTTCTTCGGCAAACTGTTCCGCTTCTTTGCGCATTTTTTCAATGTCGGCTTCGGGGATGTTGCTGGAGCCGGTGATGGTGATGTGTTGTTCTTTGTTGGTGGCTTTGTCTTTGGCTTTTACATTGATGATGCCGTTGGCGTCGATATCGAAGGTTACTTCAACCTGCGGGACGCCGCGTGGGGCTGGCGGGATGCCATCAAGCACGAATTTGCCGAGGGACTTGTTGTCCGCGGCGAGTGGGCGTTCCCCCTGTACCACGTGGATTTCCACGGCCGGCTGGTTATCGGCGGCGGTGGAGAAGGTTTGTGATTTGGTGGTTGGGATGGTGGTGTTGCGTTCAATTAAACGGGTGGCAACGCCGCCAAGGGTTTCAATGGAAAGTGAAAGGGGAGTTACATCCAAAAGAATGATGTCTTTGACGTTGCCCTGTAATACGCCGCCCTGGATGGCTGCGCCAAGGCCTACGACTTCATCGGGGTTGATGCCGCGGTGTGGTTCTTTGCCAAAGATGGCGCGGACTTTTTCCTGAATGATAGGCATGCGGGTGGCGCCGCCGACCAGGATTACTTCATCCAGATCGCTCATGTAGATTTTGGCGTCATCCATGGCTTTTTTGCAGGGGTCAACGGTCTTGTCGACCAGGTCAGCAACCAGATCTTCCAGCTTGGCGCGGGAAAGTTTGACGTTGAAGTGTTTGGGAGCGCCAGCCTTGTCCATGGCGATAAAAGGCAATTGGACTTCGGCTTCATGCAGGGTGGAAAGTTCGATCTTAACTTTTTCGGCCTGATCGCGCATACGCTGCAGGGCAACTTTGTCTCCGCTTAAATCCATGCCCGATTCTTTTTTGAATTCTTCCAGAATCCAGCTGACAATCTTGGCGTCCATGTCATCACCACCAAGCTGGGTGTTGCCGTTGGTGGAAAGTACCTCAAAAACGCCTTCGCCCAGCTCCAGGATGGAGATGTCGAAAGTTCCTCCACCAAAGTCGTAAACAGCGATTTTCTTATCTTTGCTCTTATGTTTATCAAGTCCGTAAGCCAGGGAAGCGGCGGTTGGTTCGTTAATAATGCGAAGTACTTCCAGTCCGGCGATCTTGCCGGCGTCTTTGGTGGCCTGGCGCTGGCTGTCGTTAAAGTATGCCGGTACGGTGATGACGGCCTGGGTGACAGGTTCGCCAAGGTAGGCTTCGGCGTCTGCTTTGAGTTTGGCTAAAACCATGGAGCTGATTTCGGCAGGGCGGTGTTCTTTGCCATCGAGTACGATTTCGGCTTCGCCGCCGCGTCCGCGTACCACTTTATAGGAAAGGCGTTTGGCGTCTTCCTGGATTTCGTCGTACATGCGGCCTATGAGGCGCTTTGAAGAATAAATGGTGTTGTCACTGTTGGTGACGGCCTGGGCTTTGGCAGTGATGCCTACCATGCGCTCACCGTTTTTGATGGCTACTACCGATGGGGTGGTTCGGTGGCCTTCTACGTTTGGGATGACTACAGCTTCGGTTCCTTCCATTACTGCAACGCAGGAGTTGGTGGTTCCGAGGTCGATGCCGATGATCTTGCTCATAGTATATTAGTGTTAAGTGTTATTGTTTTTATTGTGATGACAGTTTGTTTGGGAGGTGCTTGCTCGAACCAACGGGTCCCTTTATCCCGAAGGTTCTCACAACCACCTTCCAAACAAAGATTTCAAACTAAAGCAAATAATCACTTTAGCACTCATAATTATAGAGTGCTAAGAAGGGGTGGTCAAGAGGGAAAAGAGAGTGGATGGAAAGTAGTTGCCCACCAGGGTGCAATTTGACAAATTTAAAAGTTGCGCTTAAAATGCGCTCTCCTTTTTATAAATATGCCGGATAAAAAAGATACAAGTGGTTATGCGAACCTTTTTGTAAAGCACGAGGTTCCGGGGCCGTTTGCTTCGACGCCATCTTTCGCGCCGCCAGCTCCGCAGGCTGCGGGTCATCATGTCCCCGCAATCAAGCAAGATGTGAAGAACAGGATTTTTGGTTTGGATGAAGCAATTCCTTCAACCCCTTCGATTCCTTCAAATACCACAAGTCCTTCGAAGGTGATTGTCTCGGATCGTCCAACCCTGCCTGCTCCTTCACCGTTGACGCCGGTGGTGCCCATGAAGGCGTTGGAGTTAAAGCTTAGGAACGAAATTCTAAATCGGCAGGGAGAACCTTTTAGTGAAGATATGGTGGAAGCGGTTTTGGCTTTTAACGGTTTATGGAAGGGTTTTGGAAAAGATGTTCCGGAAGGGCTTAAGGATAATATTATCCTGTTTCTGTTTGAGGCTGGCCGTGAAGAAGACGAATCGATTGCAAAATTGTATGAAAGGCTTAAGGAGGCGGGTTTTAGGGACAAATTTGCTGACAGTAATCTGTTCTTGGAGTTTATTGCCGGGGTGAGTCGACTTAAAAAGAAGATGATCGTTTGTGATTTGCAGATTTATGAAATCTGGAAAGCTTTTATGCCTAAGGCTTATGTTGGCTAGTTGGAATGCCGGAAAATTCCGGGCTGAAGTATATTTTGACTTTGTTTTTGCTGTTACTTATAATCGCGCCTCGCGAGCTTTTAAGAATTAGTATCAAATGACCGAAGTTAGAAACAGTATTCCAATAACGATGAAAGGTGGGGCGATTAATATGGCCGATATCCTTGAGGATATTTTTGGTGACAGGAGCGTTGATGAAAGAGAACTTTTGGCAGACGATGTTAATGCTGCGCTTAATACTTTACGGGTAAGGTATCCGGTTTTTTTGCAGGCCAGGGAGGATCTTTTGAGGAGGCTTAGTAATGGAGCCAGGGATGAATTGAGACATACGCTGGGAGCGGATAGCAGGGTTCCCCATAGTAGTGATATCCATCAGTTTGCGGCTTTTGCTATTACGAAGTTTTTACGGGAAAGATTAAATTCTGACGATGTTGATGTGCGCACAGTAGTAGCAGTTCCGCCACGTCTTAATTTTGAGCATGGGCCAAAGGCTTATCATTTTGTTACATTGCTTGGGTTTAATGATGATGATGAAACCGGTGGCAAACAGCTTGTGGCTAAACCGAACAGGATGTTTTTTATAGATTCGTGTTCCATGCGTCCAGAGTATGAGGATCAGTTAATTATTGGCAAGGTTTCTGCTATGCCGGATTATGGCTATTCCCTTTATTCCCGCAAACCCCAAAATGGAACGGTTTTTAACAGGCATGCCCAGAAAATGGCAAAGATGGTTTATAAAAAAAATAAAGGGTTCCTGGATGAGCACAGTCAGTTTTTGTATGATGCTTTTCAGTCTCCGGAAAAAATTAAGGCTTTTCAGTTTTCACAGGATTTGCTGGCTGAAGCTTTGGCGGATTCATTGAGGTCAAGACAGAGGATTTCTGAGGGTGTCAGGGGAAAGTTGCAGGCAGTTTTGCCACCAGCTTTTTTTATTGAAGGGTTGGAGAAAGTTTTGGAACAGCGTGGAAAAATTACTGGCCAGATAAGGGAAAAATTACGAATGATGCTGGAAAGTTCAGAGGAGCAAGAGGAAGCAGTTCCGGCTTCAGAAGATCAGAGTGTGTCTAAAAATGATTAGGAAATTTTATTGAAAGCTTCTTTTAAATCGTCCACGGTTTGTTTGATTTGTTTTGGGGTAAGGATATCGCGGACGAACTCTTTCATTTCTTTGGGCGCGGATTCCGGCAGGGAGATAATAGCGGCTTTGGGGATCAGATGGTAATGCAGGTGATTGATGGTTTTGCCGATTTTTTTGCCGTTTCTAACCAGGATGGAATAATCGCGATAGCCAAGGTGGTTGAGGATAGAGATTCCAACTTTGATTAATTCGCTGATCTCTTTTTCTTCCTGGGCATGTAGTTTTTCATAGGAAACAACGTGGCGTTTGGGGATGACCAGCATGTGGTGCTTGTGGTACGGGGCCAGGCTGTAAGTGATGTAGGCTTTGGTAGTGTGATGGACGAAGTGCCTGCGGGAATGGCAGAAGGGGCAGGGGTGGCGTTTTTTTAAATAGTCCTGATATTTCATCGGCGGGGTGGAGTATGGTTGTTTTAGGCCGGGGTGGATTCAGACGGTTTAGGTGTTTCGCCGTTGCCAACAGTGACGCGGGCGCGTTTGATGGTTTTGTCGTTCCAGGTGTAACCTTTTTCCAGTTCGGCCAGGATGAGGTCTTTTTCGCCGGGGGCTGTCATGAGGGCTTCGTGGATATTTGGATCGAATTTCTGGCTTAAGGTTGGGATTGGTTTTAAGCCCAGTTTTTCGAGTGTGTCGGTGAGTTGTTTCATGGTTTGTTCGGCGCCTTTGGCCCACTCGGCGTCTTTGGGGTCGTGGGCGAGGGCGCGGTGGATATTATCGATGGCTGGCAGGAGAGCTGTTAAAAGTTCGGCGTTGGCGAAAGTTACAAATGAGGCTTTTTCTTCTTCGGTGCGGCGTTTGTAATTTTGCAGGTCGGCCAGGGCGCGCTGGCTGACGGCGGTGAGGTTTTGAAGTTGCTCTTTAGTGGCTTCAAGTTGTTTTTGGGAATTTTCCAGTTCCTGTTGGAGCATGGTTAAATCCTGGTTCTGGTCGGATGGGGTGGCAGTTTGCTGGGTTGCAGTTTGTTGAACAGTCGTATCGGAAGGAGGGGTTGGTGTGTTTTGGTTGGTCTGATCGCTCATTTCAAAAAGTTAAGAACAGGTTAAATATAACAAAATAGATTTTGTTGGCAAAGGTCTATGAATGGAAAAGATTTTGTGATAAAATATTTGGACACTTTTCCTTTAGAAAAATGAAATTAGGCGGACTCGGAGAAAAAATTGTCAGGTTTGTAACTTACCCTTATCGAAAGAGGTCATTATCGGCCAACCGGGAAGAGATTGGCGCGGCGGTTTTGCGTTTGCTTGAGGAAGGTCGTCTTTCTTTGGAAACTGAAACCATGATTCGCGAACAGATTGACCGGCAGAGAAGTGAAACTGGGGAAAAAATAACAAGGACAGTTAGTGCTGATCATGCCGCGGAAGCGGGGGCCAACGTTGCTGGTGCTGGGTCTGCAGACGTTGAAAAATCCGCCAAAAAGGAAAAGGTTTTAACTGTTAGACAGAAGGAAGAGTTATTAAGTGCGGTTAAGGACCGTTTTGAATACCATGGCAGGTTCCCGAAGATTAAAGAAAAGCGGCAGGGAATAAGATGGACGCAGGTTCAGGAGCGTTTATTGGCTAATGAGGCCAAACTTTATTCGCTTTATGAAATGGAACGAACTGGCGGTATGCCGGATTTGTATGGCGTTGATAAAAATGACGGCTCTTTGATTTTTATGGATTTTTGCCATGAATGTCCGCAGGAAAGGCGCAGTACCTATTATGATGAAGCTGCCAGAAAAGCTGCTGCTATGGGAATCCGGCTTTTGAGTGAAGATGAGTATCGCAGTTTGCAGAGGTTGGGAAATTTTGACCAGAAGTCTTACTGTTGGTTGAGGACAGATTTTGTGGAAGGAATGGTGGGACTTTATAAACGCGGTTACAGAGACAAAAAAGGGGATGTGCTGATTTATGCAGCCGAATACAATCCTCCGGACGCTTTAATGTCTTTCCGCGGAGTGCTTAGGGTGTGAAATAGAATTTTTGTGTAAAACAGAATCTTTATTTGTGTGATTCTATCAACTTTTTGACCTCTTCGATGATGACGGTGTTGAAGGGGTAGTTCATGCGGGTTGGGCCGATGATGCCAATATAGCCGTGGAAGCCGTGGACTTTGTAGCGGCTGACCATCATGCTTAAACTTTGGATTTGCGGGATCAGGTTTTCTTTGCCAATGAAAATTTTAACGGTTTCATCAATATCAAGTCCCTTGAGAATATTAACAAAGCGGTCGTGCTTTTCCAGTACTTCTATAACCTGGCTGGCGCGGACGGAGTCGGTTAAAAATTCCGGCTGGCGCAGTACATTGGCCAGGCCCAAGTAAAAGGTGCGGTTGTTATCGGGGGTGGTGGCAAAGCTGGCGTTTTCGGTGGAGCGGGCGATGAGTTCTACGGCGTCGTAAATTTTTTCTTTGGCTTTTTCTACTTCATATTGCTGGCGCATGTTTTTTAAAACCTGCAGAGCCTGTTTGCGGGCTACTTCAAAGTCGGCCATTTCATCAACGTACAGGCGGTAACCCAGATCGGTGGGGATGCGTCCGGCGGAGGTGTGTGGCTGATAGATAAGTCCTTCACGTTCCAGTGAGGCCATGTCGTTACGGATGGTGGCAGGGCTTACATCAAACTTATAACTGACAATGATGGTTTCGGAGCCCACCGGTTCAGCGGTATGGATAAAATGTTTAACGATTGCCTTTAAAACTTCGTGTTTGCGGTCCACAGTAAATTGTTAATTAATAGCTCCCGGTGCCTATTATATAGGAAGGCTGGGGTTTGACAAGTAAGGTGCCCTTGTTGTATTTCAGCGATTTTGCTGGTATCTTTTTGTTATGTAAGTTACACTGTAATATTCGTTTTTTGTATTATGAAGATTGTTAAAGTAAATCTGGATAATGAGGATGAAAGCAAGGAGGCTATTACTCTGGCGGTGCGGGTTTTGAAGCGCGGCGGTGTGGTTATGCATCCTACAGAAACCTGTTATGGCCTGGCGGTAGATATTTTTAATGAGAAAGCTCTGGAAAAACTTTATGCACTGAAGAAGATGGCTAAAAATAAGCCGGTTAGTGTGATGGTTGGGAGTTTGGAGGAGGCGGAAAAGTATGCTGATTTTGGGGTGACTTGCTCGACTGCTACTGGGAGTATGATTAATCCGCGGGAATTGGCTGATAAATATTGGCCCGGGCCTTTGACGCTTGTGCTTCCAAGGAAAGATTCTTTGCCGGTTTTTTTGAATGAGGGTGTGGAGTCAGTGGGGCTTCGCTGTCCCGATTGTCTGTTGTGTAGAGATTTGATTGATGGTTTTTCCGGACCGTTGACCACGACTAGCGCTAATCTTACGCAGTGGCCGGAAGTTTATGATGTTGAGTGTTATTTGGGCCAACTGGAGGGTGAACCACTTCGTCCCGATTTGATTATTGATGCAGGGAAACTTGTTAAAAACAGGCCTTCAACCATTATTAAGTTCGAAAAGGGTGAGATGAGTTTGATGAGGGAAGGGGTTTTGTGGGCGCAGATCAGGAGTGAATCTTTTTAGGGGGCTTCTTAGGGGCTTCGGTTACGCCCGTGCGGCTTTTACTGGTAAAAGATGCCGGGAATTTTTACGGCTGATTCGGTGAGGACGGAAACAATTAGTCCTCCGCAGATGATACCTGCAAAAATCAGCAGGAGAGCTTTTTTGAAAGGTACTTTGAAAAGGTAGGCGATGAGGGCGGCAGTCCAGGCGCCGGAGCCTGGGAAGGGGATGGCCGTCACGGGGAGTAGGATAATTGCGCCCAGTCTTTGGAAGCGGGGATGGTGTTTATTCTGTGTGGTTTCAAATATTTTGGTTAGATATTTGTTAGCCCATTTAGAATGTTTCATGAGCCAGTTGCCGATTGGTTCAAGGTATTTAAGAAGGATGGGGACGGGAATGGTATTACCGATGATGGCCCAAAAGAAGGCTGCTTCAATGGGGAGGCCAAGTAGTCTGCCCATAGGGATGCCGCCTTTTAGTTCAAGGATGGGGGAGGCTGAGAAGATGGCTACAAGTAGTTCACGGGGCATGGGGGAGGGGTAATTGTTTCGTTGGTAATCTAACATTAATGGGCCTTTTTTTGCTATAATAAGGGGATGGCTGAACAATTTTTCGGCGTTCGGTTCTCGGTGGATATTACGAAATAAGTTTGAGATTTGAGGCGGGCGTTCTACTTTTTTGGCTCTACGATATTTTATATGTCATTTAATTGTTATCGGTTCGCGGTTTATGAGTTTTGAGTGCAAAAAAGTTATACTATAAAGGGGTAAGACTGCAATTGTTTTTGAATAGGTTGTTTTTTGTTTATTGAGTGCTGAAATTTGATTGTGTATATACGTGATTTGAGTACAAAATTGGTGTGCTCGGTGGTGGATTTGTTGACTTTTGAGTTTGGAGGGCTTAATTTTGAGGCACAAACTGAGTTCAAAAAAATTATACACGGTTTGTGCACAACTTTTGAACAAATAAATCAAAATGAAGAACAAAAAGCCTAAAATCTCCAAAAAAATGGTAAAAAAAGTTAAGGGTGGCGGGTTGAAGAAAGTTCTTAAAAAGTTGCTTGGTAAAAATAAGAAGCAGGTGAAGAAACCGGCAAAGAAGATGGCAATTAAAAAGGTTGCAAAGGTTTTGAAGGTTAAAGTTTTAAAGAAGAGTGTTAAAAAGGTTGCCGCTAAAAAAGGGTTTAAAGCGGTAAAATCAAATAAGAAAAGTGTGTCCAAAAAGACTGCTATAAAGAAAGTAAAACCGGTGAAGGCTGTAAAAGCTTCTAAAACCGGAAAAAAAATAAAGGCCGTGAAAGTGGTGAAGCAGGCTCCGGTGAAAGAAGCCGCCCCAGCTGGTTTGAAACATGTATCGGTGATGTTGAAGGAGGCGCTTGATGGACTTTCACTTAAGGGAAAGAAGAATATTGTTGATTGCACACTTGGTTTGGGAGGACATGCCCGGGAAATTCTGATGAATCTGCCTAAAACTGGTAAGTTAATCGGTTTTGATTTGGATAATAATCATTTGGAAGCAGCTAAAAAGAACCTGAAGGAGTTTAAGGATCAGGTACTTTTGGTTCATGATAATTTTAGCAATTTGGCCGAGTCTTTGAAGAATCTGAAGATTAAAACTGTAGACGCGGTGCTGATGGATTTGGGCCTGGCTTCGCCGCATGTTGATCAAGGGGAACGCGGTTTTTCTTTTTTGCATGAGGGGCCTTTGGACATGCGCTTTAATCAGGATCAGCAGCTTACTGCGGAAGAGGTGATTAACAAATATTCCGAAAAGGAGCTGATGCGTATTTTCTTTGAATATGGCGAAGAAAGATGGTCACGCAAGATTGCCCGTGAGATTTGTCAGGCCAGAAGAAGAAAGCCCTTTAAAACTACGGGCCAGCTGGCTGATTTTATTGAGAAACTGGTGGGAAGGCAGGGGCATATTCATCCGGCTACGCGCGTGTTTCAGGCTTTGCGTATTGAGGTGAACAAGGAGCTTGATGCGCTGCATAAAGGTTTGGATCAGGCGATTGAAGTTTTGAAGCCGGGTGGCAGGATCGTTGTAATTTCTTACCACTCTCTGGAAGACAGGATTGTAAAGAATATGTTCCGGGATAACAGCCGTGATTACATTAACCTGCCAGATCAGCCGACAACTACAGTTCTTATCCCCAAACTAAAAATCATTACCAAAAAACCTTTGGAACCTTCGGAAGAAGAAGTGAAACAGAATCCGCGCAGCCGCAGCGCCAAGCTTAGGATTGCGGAAAAACTTTAACAGCCGGTGCTGAAAGTATGGCAGCCAGGGTGGTTGCGAACTTCCTTTTAACAAAAAATTAAACAAAGCCCAAAATGTCCATTAATGTTATGTCCAGTCCGTACAGGATGTCCTTCCCCAGCGAAAGGCGGAAACGTACTTTTGCCGGTGTTCAGCAGAGCCGCTATGCGCAGCCTTCAAGAAGTGTTGCCGAGGGAAGATCCAGTTTTTCCAGGGGGAACAGAGGGAATGCGGTTGCGGTGGCCATGCAGGGCGTTATGAATTTTGGCGGCTTGTTTAAAGATGGTTTTAGTTTTAAGGCTGTCAGTGACAGGATTAGAAAAGTTGAAATTGGGCCGGTTGCTTTGGTAGCCGCGCTGGGTTTGATTGCGGCACTCTTGATGGTTTGTTATTTGGCTGCCTACAACCAGATTGCTACAAAAGGGTACGATTTAAAACGTTTGGAAGCTGATCATCAGCAGTTAATGAGGCAATATGATATCAGGAATATGAAGCTGGCTTCGGTAAGGTCGATGGCCAATATGATCGATGATAATAAGTTTGATGGGATGAGGAAGCCTTCCCAGATTGATTTTGCCAGAGGGGAAGCGGTCCTGGCTTTAAAATAATGAGGGAGCGGAAAATAAAGGAGAATGGTCGAAGCGTCCGCTTTTTTAGGTTGCTGGATAGATCAGATCGTAGGTGATGGTGGTTGTGTAGGTGCCTGGTGTTTGTATGGCAGGCACTTTCAGCATGTAATTGGCGTTGAGCGAGAAGTTGCCGATGCGACCGGTGGTTGCCGGGGCTGAAAGAATTTCAATTGGGGATCCGGGGGTGTTGTCAGTTCCAAAGGTGGCGCCATGGAGGGTGAAAGTTTGAGAATCACCGTAAAGGGCGTTATGGCTTGGGTCTGCAGAGGCATTGCGTGAGGCCGTGATGTTTTGCGGAGTAATATTGTATGGTTGATATTCGACACCATCGGTTGGATAAAGATCTTCCTGTGTGCTTAGGCCGGCTTCGGTTGTGACAATGTAGAAGTTTTGTAAAGGCAGGTAGTTGCTGGAAGCGTTTTGGAAGGTGCTTGAATGTACCTGAACTGCCCAGTTGCCAAGGCCGCTGCTGTCCTGGATGGTTAGAACGTCATTGGTATTTCTTACGTAGCCAGTGGAATTTCCAGTGGTGTCATGGGTGTATTGATAATCGTAGCCAAGGGAAATATCGAGTGTTTTAAAGCTAAAGCTGTCAGGGATGTCTACAAATGTTGGGGGCAGTGTTGATCCCGAAATTGCGACTTCTGCGCATTGCTGGTTACTGCCTGCGGCGCAGGTAAAGCGGACATCGGCGGTGTCAGTAATTTGTACAGGCGTGCCGTCCGGATCGATAGTTGCGGTGAAGGTTATAACGCCGCGGGTGGTTGATGTTACTAGGAAGGTGGCGATACCGCTGGCGTTGGTTTCGGCGCGGCGACTGGTTGGGTCGTAGGTGATTTGTCCAACGGAGCCGTTATCATTGAGTTCAATGGTAGCTCCCGGCACTGGCTGGTTGCTGTCGTCGTGGACGGTTACAGTAATTTCGCTTGAGGTTGTTCCGTCGGCTGGTACAGATTCCGGATAGGCGGTGACGGTGGAGTTTCCTGCGCTGGAGGTTTGGTAAGTGTAGGCGTTTACAGCTGTGGCATAAAGAGCGTTGGGGTTGGTGACTGTGACATTGACGGTTCCTGCAGTATGGGCGGGGGCGACGGCTACGATTTCGGTTGAGCTGTTGACCGTGACACTGCTTGAGGAAGTGGTTCCAAACATGACAGTTGCGCCGGTGTTGAAGTAAGTACCAGTTATGGTGACATGTGCTCCGCCAGTAGTTGGGCCGGATGACGGTGAGACGTTGGTGATGGTGGGCTGATCTTTATATTCAAAGCCGCTTAAGCTTGCTTCCTGGAAGTCTGGAGTTGGATTAACTACTCTAACTGCGACTATGCCTGCGGTGTGAGCTGGCGTAATTACCTGCAGTGCGGTGTCGCCTATAAAGGTTACATCTCCGGATGGGACTTGGGTTGTGCCAAAGTAAACAGCAGCTCCGCTACGGAAATTGGTTCCATTTATGGTAACGCTTGTACCACCGGCGGAGATGCCCCAGGTTGGGGAGAAGCCAGTGACGGTTGGCGCATAGTAGATGGTTATTAGGTTG
>Ga0302253_1000917_pt1 | contig 20565 bp, 14 predicted proteins | sample AAG_RA_Trp_MG_FD_193537 | JGI IMG/M metagenome (GOLD analysis project Ga0302253, IMG submission 193537) | Enriched activated sludge microbial communities from anaerobic digester in WTTP, New Holstein, Wisconsin, United States - AAG_RA_Trp | ecosystem: Engineered > Bioreactor > Anaerobic >...
CTCCTTTTCGGTCTCGTAGACCATGCAAAATGCCGAACAGTAACCTAGATTTCCTGTCCCGCTCTCGCGGTCAGTGTATCACTACCCACCACGTCCCGGTTGGACTTTTTTATCAGACCTCCTTTTCGTGGAATGGCCCCTTTAAGCTTTTTCTCTAATGGCAAACGCTTCGAGACCTGCAAGTAACTAAAGTATACTGCCGTCGTCAAAATGCGTCAAATAGAAGGATTTCCGAGGATTTCCGAGACCTTGTCCGGCAATCAGCCCGCAGGCTAGCGTAGAATCGCATTCTATGCAATGATCGGTAAACAAACAGAAAAGCCTATGCCGAACACAACAATGAGACCATTTACCCGATCGCTGTCGCTTTTGGGCTCGTGGACGTTTTACCGCGAAGCGCTCGCCCTTGCAATTCCTGTCATGCTGCAAAGCCTCATTACCGGCCTTGTTTCACTTGTGGACAATTTTATGGTGGCAGGTCTCGGCGATGCCAAAATGGCCGGCGTCAATATCGCAAATCAGGTGAATTTCGTTTTCATGGTGATAATCAATGTTGTCACGATAGCAGGAGGCATTTTCCTTTCCCAACATCGGGGCGCAAAAAATCAAGAAGGCATGATCCAGGCATTCCGGTTCAAGCTGGTTATGGGGACAGGGCTTTCGACAGCATATTTTCTGGTGTGCCTTATCGCTCCGGAAGCACTTCTTTCGCTCATGGTTTCCAATAACGCGCAAGGTGCGGTGATTGTCGCAGAAGGAGCTCGCTATATGCGGGCGGTCTCTTTTTCGTTCATTCCTATTGCGCTGTCGGGCGCGATCGGAAGTTCGTTCCGAGATATTGGAGAACCAAAGGTGCCACTCCTTGTCTCCACAGCCGCGGCAATTGCAAATACCATCGGCAACTGGTTTTTAATCTACGGAAACCTCGGTGCGCCCCGCCTGGAAGTTGTAGGCGCCGCCATTTCAACCGTGATTGCGCGCGGTCTTGAGATCACTGCGTTCATTGTCATGCTCAAGGCAAGAAAGCCGGCCTTTGCGTTCAGGCTGAAAACCATATTCCGGATCAACGGAAAGTTTTTTGCTGATGTGCTGTCACGCTCCGCGATGATGTTCTTTTCGGAGACTGCATGGGTTGTGTCGGAAACGATTATCACCGCGCTCTATAACCGGCGTGGCGGACCGGAAACGGTTGCTGGGATGGCTGCCGGCTGGTCGGTTGCGAATTTGTTTTTCCTGGTATTCCCAGCCATTCACACAGCAACGAATGTCATTGTGGGATCGACACTTGGAGCGGGAAAGCTGGATGAAGGCAGGGCAAAGGCGCGCTGGATTATGGCAGGATCGGTGTTTTTCGGCCTTGCAGCGGGGCTCTTTGCCGCGCTTTCGACTGCAGTGGTTCCGCTTGTTTTTGGCAACCTGTCGGATCAGGCCCGCATTGTCACTCGTAGCATTATTTTCGTGATTGCGATCTATTTGCCTTTGTGGTGCCTGCTCAATGCGCAATTCGGTGTGTCGCGGGCTGGCGGCGATACGCTGATGGGGCTTTTTGTCGATGTCGGGGTGACATATGTTCTCTTTATTCCTGCGGCTTTTGTCATCGCGCGGTATACGAGCTGGGGACCTGTCGCTCTTTTTGGTATTGCGAAGCTTTCGGATATTCCCAAGGCGCTGGTCGCCGGATGGTGGCTTGCAAAAGAGCGCTGGGTGCGCAATCTCACTGTCGCTTCAGTGTTCAAAGCTGTTCTGTAAATGGAATACGCGAAGCCGGGCTTGTAATGAGGCATTGGTCATGCCGATGGCACTTGCTTCGGCGCTTGCCCGCTGCGTCGCAATCGATGCATGCTTTCGCGTCGTGGCTGTTTCTTCCGAGATAAACGCGACTTTTTTTCGGGCTCCTTTTGCGCAATAGAAACCGGCATCCTCGAATTGGCCTGGTAGCCCTTCAAGCTCGAGGGCAACATAGAAAGCCGGGGCTTCTGACGCGTGTACAGTCGCTTCGATTTGCCCTTTTTCATTGGTCGCGAGCGTCACGTCGAGGCCCGGATCCGCAAGCTTGCAGCGCTTTGGTTCAGTGAGGAAGAGTATCGAAATAGTACTGATTCCGAGGTCGGGAACGTCGAGCGCCGCCTCAATGTAGGCTTCTTCTGGTTTGTAAGGCAGTTCCGAAACTGGCATGTGCCAGACTATCTGCGACGTGAGATTCGTGATTGTCGAGCTATTCGTGGACAGCAAGCTGCGCGGTTCCCCATGAAAATCAAGAAGCTGCAAAGTAATGGTTGCGGTGTGCTCTCCGGGGATTTCGCTCACAATATGGGCCTGCGCAATGCCATCTTTTATAAAGAGCGCAAGGATGACGGGCGCATAGAATCGCCTAGCTTCGTAGTGGAGAAGTTTCCAGGTACCGTCGTAATTTAGGCTCGACCAGCTTACAGCCGGCCAGACATCGTTGAGCTGCCAGTACAACGTGCCCATGCAGCGCGGTATAGTGCTTCGCCAATATTCGACGGCGGTGCGGATCGCCATCGCCTGCTGGACCTGCGATAAATAAACAAGCTCCCGGAATCCTTTCGGGAGGCGGAAATATCGCAGCATGGTATCGAGAATAAGGCTGTTGCCGCGCGGATGTTTTTGATGCGCCTCCAGTGCCGGGGCGCTGATATTTCGTTCGTCGGGCGGTGCAAAGCTTTCGATCGTGCGCATGGAAGGGAATGCCTGAAAGCCGAATTCCGAGCAGAAGCGCGGTTGCACAGTGAGGTATTCCGAGAAGGGCTTGCCCTCGTGCCAGACAGACCAGAAATGCATGTCGCCGCGTTCATCCGAATGCCAGTTATCGGAAAAGTCATTAGGCCCAGCAGACGGGCTCGATGGCCAGAAACAGCGGTCGGGATCGAGAGCGCGAATGACCCGCCCCAGCACGCCTTCTGTGAGGCGATCGTAGTCGACGATGTAGCGCGCAGGATTTTTTTTCGATTCTTCGTACCATGTGATAGCACCGAGTGCTTCGTTGTTTCCGCACCACAAAGCGATGCTTGGATGATCCGAAAGACGCTTGACCTGATGTGTGATTTCAGCCTCGACATTCGAAAGAAATTCGGGGCTCGATGGATACAGCGCGCAAGAGAACATGCAGTCCTGCCAGATCATGATGCCGCGCTCATCGCACAGTTCGTAAAAATCGTCACTTTCGTAGCGGCCGCCGCCCCACACGCGCAGGCAATTCATATGCGCCTGCACTGCTGAGTCCAGAAGGCCTGCGATGCGCGCACGTGTCCAGCGCGAGGGAAGGGCATCTGCGGGGATCCAGTTTGCGCCTTTTGCAAAGATTTCTTTGCCATTGACGACGAATTTGAAACTGCGCCCGATGTCGTCTTCTTCGGATACGACGCGAAGCTCGCGGAAACCAATCTTTTTATGCATGAGGTGAAAAAGTTTAAAAAAGGGGTCAGACCCCGTTTTTAAATAAAGGTCATACAGCGCAGGCTTTCCATGCCCGTTAGGCCACCAGAGGTCAGGCTTCTTGACCAGCATTGTGGCTGAAATGCGATGCGTGCCGGCTGCGAGATGATAGTTCGACACAAGGTGGCAGTCAGGGGAAACGTGGCGCCCGACCAGAAAGAATTCTGCTTCGATATCCATTTCTTCGGGGACTTCGATATCGGCGAAGATGTCAAGTGAAAAATCGGGGCCAGAAGCGGGCTCTTCTCCAGTGGCGGGGAACGGTCCAAGCGCTTTCATGCGTGTCTGGACATATTTGATCACCGGCCCATCGGTCGCGATCAGCTTGATGCTGTCGTAGATGCCGCCAGTCATGAGGCAGGGGCCCCAGTCCCATCCCGCCATGCACTGCGCTTTGCGAATGAGGTTGCGGTGCGGCGATGAAACAGGATAGAGCGAGGCAGGAATAGGGTAGGGAAGGCGGGCAGCTTCGCGGATGGCCGCCTGTTCGGGGGAGCGGATGATCACGGCAATGAAATTTTCGCCAGGATGCAGAAGAGGTTTGGGGTTGGCTTCGAAGCTGCGGAACATGTTGTTGCTGATTCCCGCAAGGCTGCCGTTGATATACACCTCGCTGATGGTATCGATTACATCTGCCTGCAAGCGGATTGTTTCGAGCTGAAGGAAATGCTCCGGAATTGTAAAGCTGCGCTCGATTTTCCAGTCTTCTCTGCCCGGCCACTGGGCTTTCAGTTCGTTTTCGCCGTAGTACGGATCCTCGAGCTCTCCTGATTGAATGAGAGCTGAATAGATATCGCCGGGCACTTCCATCGGTCGCGCACTTCCATCAGCGAGCCGGACAAGCCGCCATTGCCCCGCAAGGTTGATAATCTCCACAAGCTGCCTCCCTGATGATTGTGAAAGATTTTTCTTGACAACTCAAGATAGTGATGCTATACCATGATTGATTGAATAAATCAACCAACTAACTAGCCAACCAACTTGAATAGGAGCTGGCATATGTCTTCACGCAGTGATCAATGGACGCGCACCGCAACGCGGATATTTCGCACAATTTGGCGCAACCCGAACATAAGCCGCGTCGATCTTGCCAAAAAACTCGGGCTTGACAAATCCACCGTCACCAAGCAGGTTGCAGACTTGCTCGAAAATGGCCTCATCGAAGAAAAAGAAGAAGGAGAAGCATCCGCGAGAGGCGGCCGCAAGCCAATTTACCTCGCCGTGAACAAGGAATATGGGCGCTTTATAGGAATCGAGCTCCAGCTTGGATTTTTTGAAGCGGTGGTTGTCGATCTTGCAGGCGATATTCTTGAGACAGCGCGAGGCGAAGTGCGTATCACACAGGAGAATTTTGCAGCAACCGTTGCTGATATCGTCGATATCATGCAGAAGCGGTACTGCAGCGATTCTCTGCTTTTGGGTGTCGGAGTCGGCACTGCTGGCTTGGTGGACTCGAAAAAAGGGCGAATCAAATATTCCGTTCCGCTCGGGATTCAAAAAACCCTGGATTTTGCCAAAGCCATTGCAGGGAAACTGAAGGTTCCCGCTTTTATAGAGAACGATGCGAATTGCTGCGCCTGGGGCGAGCTTGCCTTCAATAGAGATGAAGAACTCAAGGATTTTCTGTTCGCGCTGGTTGAGTACCGTCAGGATGAAACATCGCTCATTCGATATGGAGGTATTGGTGTTGGGTTCGGTGTTGTGCTCGGGGGGAGGGTGCATACGGGAGCCTATGGATATTCAGGGGAATTCCGAAGCGCCTTTTGTGATGGGCCAGGCGAGCTGCAATTCTCGCTGAGCCGCGAAGAACTTATGTGCCTCAGAGGCGACAAGAACCTTTTGCATAGGACTGTCGATGAGCTCGCGCGCAACATGGCAATGCTCATCAATACGATGGATTTTCAGCATGTGTATATCGGGGGCGATATCGAAGCGCTCGATATCGATTTGCCGGCGATTCTGAGGCACAGGCTCGAGGAAAACTGGATGTATCCCTCTCCCAAGGATGTCGAAATCCGGTATTCGAGCCTGGGCGATAAAGCGGTTGCATTTGGTGCGGCGGGCATGGTTTTCGAGCGGCTCATGGCAGAGCGGAGCATGCCCGGGCTTGCGGTCGAGATGAAAAATCTCGACCAACAGATTGGAGCATAGGCAGAAATGCCTTGCATATAGCCTTGGAATAAGGGCCAAAAAAGCCCATTCAAGAAGGAGGTTTTCATGAAAAAGGGATTGTTTGTGTTCCTTGTGCTGATCATTGCACTGGGCAGTGTTATGGCGCAGGAAAAAGTCACGCTGAATGTGCTCAATTATCAGCAGGCAGACCAGGCGGGGTATCAGGAAGATGTGGCAATCTGGAAGCGATTCCAGGAGCTGAATCCCGATATCACGCTCAATATGGAAGTGCTGTTCAATGAGCCGTATCACCAGAAATTGCAGGCATATGCCGCAGCGGGAACTCTGCCGGATGTGTTCTATGTATGGCCGACTGCCCGCAGCGCGGTTATTCATGAGAAGAAGCTTGCAAAGGATCTTTCGAAGCTCCTCGGCCCGGACTTCCTCAAGGATTTCTCCGGCGCAGCGACCGATCCGAACAACCAGCTCGGCAAGTATATGGCCATGCTGCCGCAGTCGTTTACTTACACCTCGGTGATGTATGTGAACAAGAAATTGCTTGCCGACAACGGATTCGACCTGCCGAAGACCTACGATGACCTCAAGAAAATGGTGCCGAAACTCAAAGCCAAAGGCATCAATGTCATCATGCTTCCGGACAAGGATGGCTGGCCGATGCAGTCCTGCCTTTTCTCCACAGTGCTCGGGCGCATGGCGGGCAACTCCTTCGTGGATGCAATTCTCGCTGGAAAGGCAAAATTCACCGACAAGCCATTTGTTGATTCGCTCAAGGTGATCGACAACCTCTACAAAGATGGCATTATTGCCCGCGAAGACAACCAGGTCGGCTATGGCGAGGCCCCCGGACTCTTCGTCTCCGGCAAAGCAACAATCTACATCGATGGCGACTGGAGAGTGGGTGCCTACATTACCGACAAGGCATCCGGCAAAGCGCTCATTCCGCCAGCAGCACAGGAGAGCGATTTTGCGCTGCTGCCTTTCCCGGCTATCCCAGGCGAAGTGAATCCTGGCGTGCTATCTGCAATCGCTGGTACCGGCTGGGCAATTTCCGCATCGATTCCTGCTGGTTCGGCGAAAGAAAAAGCAGCTGTGCGGCTTATCAAGTATCTGTACTCTGACGAAGTGCAGGCAATCCGCTACAGCACCGGCGCCTATGTCCCAACCCGCAAGAATGTCAAAGCCAATGTCGAGCCGCTCGTTGCGAAGGTTCCGCTGTTCTATGCGGCGAATCCCAAAACCTGCTATGTGTTCGACGGCATGTTCGACCCGGCTGTGTACAATGTCGTGAATGATGGCCTCATCGCAATCGGCCTTGGCACATCTACTCCCGAAAAAGTGGCTGCTGATGTCCAGAAGGCGTACGAAACCTGGAAAGCTTCCCAGAAATAATAAATAATTGTGAGCCAGGATGCAGCTGTGCCGCGCGTAAAAGTGCGGCCAGGCATCCTGGTTTTGTTTTACGAAAAACTCGAGGCGCTGCAAAGGCGCCCAAAAAAGCGCTTTAATAAGCGCTGCAAAAAATGGAACGCAGTATATGAGTCGCTGGCCATTTCTGGAGTTGCTATGGTGCATTTGAACAGAGTACATCTGGAAGAAAAGCGGGCATATTGGGCAATGGTGATGCCGGCATTCGCTCTCTATCTTCTTGTCATGGCATTTCCTATCATTCTTTCGATCATGTTGTCGGTCTCGAACTATTCGGGCGGCAAGATGTTCGGGGGAGAAAAATGGGGATTCGCCGGATTTTCTGCGTATGCCCGCGTGTTTACCGATCCGTGGTTCTGGAATGCGCTTAAAAATAACTTGTATATTGTATTGATTTCTGTGTTCGGCCAGCTCCCGCTCGGTTTTATATTCGCGTATTTTATTTACTCGAAAATAGTACGAGCGCCTAGTTTCTGGCAGGGCGTGCTCTATGTGCCGAATATCATTTCGGTGATTGTGGTTGGCCTTTTGTGGCAAGTGATTTTTTCGCCGCACGGGCCTATTGCCGAAATAGTGAACAGCATTCATGCGAGCAGTTTCCAGGGGCAGCTGAAGGCGATTTTTGATGGAGCCGGGGGCTTTTCGCTTTCGGATGACGTCATCAAAAAAATACTGCACTTGGCCGGGCCTTCCGGGCAGGCAATGTTTTCGGACCCTGTGCCGGAGCTAAGGGATTTGCTGGCATCGTACAATGGGCAGCCGATTTCAGAAATCTACACTGCGCTCAGCAATCTCTTTGTGCAGAAATGGAGCCCTGCATTTCTGACCAAAACGGATATCGCGATGCTGCCAGTTCTGTTTGTCATCCTGTGGATGTACACGGGCATGTATCTCATTCTCTTTCTTGCAAATATGCAGAAAATCGATGCGCAGATCATCGAATCGGCGCGGATCGACGGCGCAAACGAGGGGCAGGTCATGCGCTACATCATTCTGCCTGCGCTGTCGGGCACGATTGTCAATTCCGCGATACTTGCGATTTCGGGCTCGCTGTCGAGCTTCGCCCTCATCTTCGCGATGACGGGCGGAGGGCCGTCGCGGGTCACCGAAATTCTTTCTATTTATATGTACAACAACGCGTTCCTGGGAAGGCCCAATTTTCCGCTTGCGAATGCGATTTCGCTCATTATGGTCCTCATCAGCGTAGTGCTGATTGTGCTCACAAAGGCGGTGGAAAAACGCTACGGCGGAAAGGAGGAATGAGCGATGTCCGAGATGATCAAAGAAACGAAGTTGCAAAAAGCGCTCGCTGCCGTGGGGCGGGGGGCTGTGTATATTGTGATGAGCCTTTTTGCGCTGATGACCTTGTACCCGATTTTCTGGCTTATCATGAACTCGTTCAAGACGACGAGGGAATTCCAGGTGAGCCAGCTTGCCTTTCCCAGGGCGCCTACACTCCAGAACTATGTGGAAGCATGGAAAATGGGCGATTTCGGGCTTTTGTTCCCGAACTCGGTGCTCTACACGCTGGGCGCGACAGCGGGGATCATTTTTCTTTCGCTGATGGCGGGGTTTGCCTTTGCGAAGTTGAAGTCGAGGGCGACAAAGCCTATTTACAACAGTTTTGTCATCGGGATTCTGCTCACGACGCAGACTCTGATGATCCCTCTGTTTCTGGAGGTGAATCTGCTTGGCCTTTATAATACGAGGCTCGCGGTGCTGCTTGTGTATATCGGGGCTGGGCTACCTATCGGGATATACCTTGCGACGGAGTACATTAAGGCGATTCCGAGTGCGGTGGTCGAGTCGGCGCGCATCGATGGGGCAGGTTTTTTTACGATTTTTCTGAAGATAATTGTGCCGATGAGCGTGCCCGTGGCAACGACGCTCGCGATGCTGAACATTACGGGGCTATGGAACGAGTTCGCGCTTATCAATATTCTGGTGTCAAAGACCGAGCTCAAGTCGTTGCCGCTGGGCATTTACAAGTTTTCGGGCTCGCTCTCCACTGATTACGGGAAACAGTTTGCGGCGCTGACCATCGGGATGGTGCCGATGCTGGTATTCTATATGATTTTCAGCAAGCAGATTACGAAGGGCGTGGCGGCGGGCGCGATAAAGGGTTGAGCAATAGGCTTCAGATTGAATTGGGGCGCAGCGCGATTGCAGTGAGGCCGCGGGCGCCATAGAGGCTGAAAGGAGCATTGCATGAAGCGGCAGGACGGATTTCCTGAGGATTTTGTCTGGGGTTGTTCTACATCGAGCTATCAAATCGAGGGCGCAGCGAGCGAAGATGGGCGAGGGCCTTCGATATGGGATACATTTTCGCATACGCCCGGGAAGGTGGTTCAGGGGCACACAGGGGATATCGCCTGCGATTCGTACCATCGGTGGAGAGAGGATGTCGCGCTGCTCAAAGAGTTGAATGCGGGTGCGTATCGCTTTTCGGTTTCGTGGACGCGGATTCAGCCTGATGGCAAGGGCAAGCCCAACCAGAAAGGACTCGATTACTATTCGCGGCTTGTCGATGGCTTGCGGGAGGCTGGCATCGAGCCCTGGCTTGAACTGTTCCACTGGGATCTTCCACAGGCCCTCGAAGATGCCAGCGGCTGGCGAAATCGCGACACTGCGTTCCGTTTCGAGGAATACGCCCGGATCATGTACAAGGCCATCGGAGATCGTGTCGAGCACTGGACAAGCATGAATGAGCCTTGGTGCGCCGCGTTTCTGGGGCACCTTACCGGCGAGCATGCGCCTGGCTTGCGCGACAGGGAGAAGACAAGCAGGGCAGTACACCATCTTCTTTTGGCACATGGACTTGCGGCGAGAGCATACCGCGAGGGCGGGTTCAAAGGCGAATATGGCCTGGTCATCAATGCGGCAAAGCCGAGGCCAGCGACTCTGAGACCGGAGGATGTCGAAGCATCGGAGCGTGCGTCGATTGAACGGACATCGCTATGGCTCGATCCTGTGTTCGGGCGGGGCTACCCCGAGCTTTTCATGCAGCACTTTGGGAGCCAGATGCCCATCGAGCCCGGCGACATGGACATTATTGCCGCGCCGATCGATTTTATCGGGGTGAATTACTATAACGAGGATGCAGTGCGCGCAGCGCTGCTAAGCGAAGAAAATCCGTATGGCTTTGAATATGTGCCTACCTGGCAAAGAAAAACCGAGATGGGGTGGGATATTGAAGCGCAGGGTTTGCGCCGCATTTTAATGCATATAGCGAGGAACTGGCCGGCAAAAGTACTGTATGTGACAGAAAACGGGGCGGCCTTTGCAGATGCGCCTTCGCCCGATGGTGTGATTCGCGATTATGACAGAATCGAATACCTGAGAGAGCATCTTGCAGCATGCCGGCAGGTAATCGCTGACGAGGTGCCGCTGAAAGGCTATTTTGTCTGGAGCCTCATGGACAATTTCGAGTGGTCATTCGGATATACGCGCAAATTTGGCTTGGTGAGCATCGATCATATTACCAAGGCGCGGCGGCCCAAGCTCAGTTTTTATTACTATCGCGACGCGATTGCGGGCTTTGGGCTTTAGATGGGGGTGCCCATGGGGTGCGATCTTGTTCCGATTCCTGTGCTCTGCGAGGCGAAGGAAGGGGTTTTTGAGCTAGGTCCCGGGATGAGTGTTCAGCCGTCGGCGGGGCTGGAAAAAGAAGCGGCGCTACTGGCCGGGTGGCTTTCGGGAATTGAAGGAGTCGGGCAGGTTGGTATCTCAAGGGCGCTTGGTGCAGCATCCTCTATAACCAATGCAAGGGCGGCGGGGTTCACTGGGGATGGTGGTAGCGTTTCGCGGGCGGATAGCGCGCGGGCGCCTGTGGCAAACGCGGCGACCTCGATCAGCCTCAGCCTCGATCCGGGAATGCAGCGGGCCGAAGAATACGAACTTGGCATAGCACCGCAGGGGATTCGCATTGCAGCGAAGGATGCGGCTGGCATTGTCCGAGGAGCGTCAAGCCTGTATCAGCTCGCGCTTTCGCAGGGCCGAGCGCTGCGATCCTTGCGGATTCAGGATTGGCCGCGTTTTGCATGGCGTGGATTCATGCTCGACTGTGCGCGCAATTTCTTCAGGGTGGAATTTATAGAAAAACTGCTCGATCTCGCCGCTCTGCACAAGCTGAATGTGTTCCATTGGCATCTCGCTGACGATCAGGCATGGCGACTCGAAATTGCTTCGAAACCCGAGCTGACTGGTCGAGGCGCATTCCGACAGGACATGCGGTATGAGATCGAATGGGAAAAGGGCGGCTTTTATACGAGAGCCGATGTAACGCGCGTTGTGGAATATGCAGCAGCGCGGCATATCATGGTAGTGCCGGAAATCGAGACGCCAGGCCATTCGACCGCGCTCCTTGCGTCGCATCCCGAGTTTTCATGCAGGGGCGCGAGCGATCCCTCGGTCCTCTTCAAGCCTGAAGACCACTACGGCATTTTCGAAGATATTCTGTGCGCGGGGAATGATCGCGTGTTGGCTTTTATGGACGAGGTCCTTGATGATGTGTGTGCGATGTTCCCCGGCGAATATGTGCACATGGGCGGTGACGAAGCCCCGAAAGCGCGATGGCTTTCCTGCCCGGCATGCAAATCGCGAATGGATGCGCTTGGCATGCGCAAGGGTGGCGGCCAGTACGAGCCCGAGCGCTTGCAGGCATGGTTCATGGGCAGGATGGCTGAGATGCTTACGCGCCGCGGCAAGCGGATGATCGGCTGGGATGAGGTGCTGGAAGGCGGCATCCAAAAGGATACGCTCATCATGTCATGGCGGGGCGCTGAGCCTGGGGTTCGTGCAGCTTCGCTTGGCTATGATGTCGTCATGTGCCCTCAGACCAAGGCTTGCTACCTCGATCACAAGCAGTTCGATGTGCCCGAGGAGCCCGGCCATCTCGGCGTCTGCACGCTGAAGGATTCCTACAACTTCGATCCCGTGCCCGATGGCCTCCGCGAAGAAGAGGCGGCGCACATCCTTGGCGGGCAGGCGAACCTGTGGAGCGAACTTGTGTATTTTGGCAGACAGGCCGAGTACATGCTCTTTCCGCGCCTCTGCGCGCTCTCGGAGGTGTTCTGGAGTCCGCGCGAGAATCGCGATTTCGATGATTTCAGCGCGCGGCTCGCCACCCATACCCAGCGCCTCGATATGCTCGATGTGCTGTACTGCAGGGGGAAGTATTTCTAGGCGGGAGAATGGCGCGCCCATGCTGACACATGCAAACGATCCGCGGTTCTGATATGCTCAGCGCTGGCGCGCCCGCGCTGAGCAAGGCGGAGCGCCCGTTTCGACCCGGCCGCCAGCCCGTATTCTAGCAGAGCTACCGCTTTTCCTCGGCAGTTGCCCCGTCAGCCTTCATGGCAGCCTCCAAGGCGATTCTCAGAGAAGAATGTCAAAGCCGAAACGGTAGAGACCGGGCTTCAGCCTGTATCTCTCCAGCGTATCCGGCCCGCAGGTAGCTGTACCGAGCCCACGCTGGGCGATATCGATATTCAGGAATATCACATCGCGCCGTTCCAGCTCATTCAGGTGGAAAGCCTTCCAGACTTGCTCAGGATCGTAGTGTGACGCCGAGAAGTCGAACCTGTCGCCCTGGAAACGAATCCTTGTCCGGCGCTCTGCATCCAAGAACTCGACCCATCGGACATCGGTCCGGTTTCCGTTTTCCTGCGGCAGAATATAGGGAACGTCCAGCTCATCGACGTCCATCTCGTAGAGGCCTATGGCGGCGCCTGTCTTCCTGTCGGAATAACATTCCTGAGGCCCCCTGCCGTACCATTTCACTCCTTTGAATTCCGGGGGCAGGGTGCAGGCCACTCCCACGCGCGGGAGCTCCGGCAATCCCGGATCGAGATCGAATGCCATTGCGGCCGAAATCCTGTCTGCCACAAACGTCCACGCTTGATGGAAGCTACCGACATTCCTGCCTGTCCGGCTCTTGACGCTGTGGCTGATCTTGAGAGTCCCGTTGTCAATGCGCTGGTCCTGTAGAGAGAAATGGAGCTCGTCGAGGCCGGCATCGAGCCACTCATACATGACCTTGTTCTGGCAGTAGAATGAAAAACCGGGTTTACCCCGCTTGTCGATGAATGTCTTGAGCCCGTCATTCTCGGTCGGTACTCTCCAGAGGTGCATCCTGAGGGGGGAAGCCAATCGTTCGATTCCGCTTGTTGACAGCGAGGACAGGAATCCTTCCTGCGAGAATACGGCTTCATATTCGCCATGCTCCGTCTTTCCGCGGCAGGCGGCGCGGATGAAGCCGGGGCCGCTGGTCCAGTCAACCGCAGATGCGTGCGATATGACTCTGGTCCATTTCGCGCGCGAGAGCGGCAATTGCTCCCATCCGAGCCTCAGGCCTTTTTCGGCCCAGCATGTATCCTTCGCCAGACGGAACTCGAGGAAGAGGAATGACTCGTTTTCCATTGCCTTTTGCCGCGCGCTATCATTCCAGGGGATCTGCAGGTCGATATCGGTGCTTTCCCCGGGCGAGACCGGGGGAATGCACACTGTTCCGCCGAGCAGCTCAACACCCTCCACCTGGATCGCCCAGCGAAGGTCCATGAGATCGAGGCTGGTAAAATCGAGCCTGTTTTCCACTCTGACAAGTCCTTTCCAGGGATCGATCGCTCGAGCTGACACAGGCTGGAACAGTCGTGCACATTCGGAGAGCACGGGTTTCTTGCTCCGGTCGGGGAAAACAAGGCCATTGCAGATGAAATCGCGGTCGCTCGGCTCATCGCCGAAATCGCCACCATATTTCCAGTATTTCTTGCCTTTTTCGTCGACGGCGGCGATCCCCTGGTCAACCCAGTCCCATATGAAGCCGCCCTGTAGTCCCTGGTAGCGCCTGATGAGCTCCCAGTAGTCGGAGAGGCTGCCGTTCGAGTTGCCCATCGCATGCGAGTACTCGCACATGATGAACGGCCGGTAGTCATCGGTCGTCCTGGCCCATGCCTCCACAAGATCGAGGGTGGGGTACATTGTCGATACAATGTCCGAAGCCATCCGGCCTCGCTTGAGGGATTCCAGCGTGTGCCAGCCTTGACCGCGCTCCGGCCGCAGGGCTCCTTCATAGTGGATGGGCCTTGTCGAATCGAACGAGCGAATCCAGCTGGCCATGGCATCGTGATGCGGTCCGTATCCGGACTCGTTTCCCAGCGACCACACGATGACCGAAGGATGGTTCTTGTCCCTGATAACCATCCTGATGCCCCGGTCGAGGAATGCGGCTGCCCACCTCGGATCGCGGCAGAGCTGGTCGTAGAAGGCATGGCTTTCTATGTTGGCCTCATCCACGAGATACAGCCCGTAAATATCGCAGAGATCGTACCATCGTTCGTCGTTGGGATAGTGACTGGTGCGGACTGCATTGAAATTGTGCCGCTTCATGAGGACGATGTCCTGGATCATGCCTTCCGTGGACAACGTCTTGCCCATGAATTCGTCATGCTCGTGGCGGTTGGCGCCTTTGATGAGCACCGGTTTCCCATTGATGAGGAGCTCGCGGTTCCGCACCTCGACCTTCCGGAAACCAATGTGGCAGGCCGTATGCTCGATCTCAGCGCCCGATGGCGAAACGAGGCTTGCGACCACACTGTAGAGCACAGGGTCTTCGTGGCTCCACAACTTGGGAGCATGCACGGGAATCTGGAGCTCGGTTTCCCATCCGGATTCCGCGTAATGAGCATTGACAGTACCCTCGGCTTCCCCAATGATGCTGTGTCCGGGAGCCGGGTTGTACAGGGCGATGCGTACCCGATAGTCACCCTTGTAGTTTTTCATTTCCAGGCTTTCAGGCAATCCCGATTCCCGATAATAGGAAGGAGCAGTTCCATCCCTGGCATTGCCGCCATTCGGGTCAAAGGTGAAGCCCAGGTGGATTCTTGCCGACAGCAGCCCTTCCCGCATATCAACGTCAAGGGTTGGCCTCAGGTCGAGATCTTCGATGTAGGCAAAATCGGTCGAGTACAGGTAGACACTGCGGTATATTCCCCCGTACCACCATTGGTCCTGGTCCTCGATGAAACTCGAGTCCGAGTAGCGAATTACCTTGAACGCCAGCGTATTCGAGCCACTGCAGACATAGGGGCTAAGGTCGAACTCCGCAGGCAGGCGGGTATCCTTCGAAAAGCCGACCAGCTGTCCATTGCAGAATACCTCGAGATAGCTTTCGGCCCCGCCTACATGCAGGACAACCCTTCGATTTTCCCAGTCACAGGGCAGCTGGAATGCCAGTCGATACAGGCCGGTCGGGTTATGGCTGGCTGGTGCCGATGGAGGCACATTGCCGAACGGCATCACGACATTCGTGTAATGAGGCTTGTCGAATCCCTGAAGTGTCCAGGTCCCCGGTACACTGATTTCGCTCCAGGACGATGCGTTAAAGTCGACCGCGGCGAAGTCCGGGGACACCGAGTCCTGGTTTTCCGACAACGCGAACCGCCATTTCCCGTCAAGCGAAAGAAACCACGGGTTGGGGGGAGGCGCCTTTTCGGGCCATTTCAGCAATGCTTCGAGCGCCGATTCCCGGGACTCGAAAGGCAGAAGGGGGCTGCGCATCGGCAAGCGTGAGCAGGCCAGCAGTTCTGGGCTCTCCCAGGGCTTGCCTGAATGGAAAAGGCTGCTGGATGGCATGGAAACTCCTTCCTGTTCCGGACTACCTGCCTCAGCCTTTCACCGAACCGAGGAGTCCCGAAACAAATTCTTTCTGCATCGCAAGATAGAGCACAATGACCGGTATGATGGAAATGCAGACGATGATCATCACGGCCCCATACTCGATCGTGTATGCCTTCATCATGGAAGAAATGGCGATCGGCAGTGTCTTCTTCTCTTCCGATAGGATGGTCATGAGGGGCCACAGGTAGCTATTCCATTGGGACAGGAACATGTAGATTCCCGCGGAGACAAAGCTCGCCTTCATGGACGGTGCCACGATCCGGAAGAAAATGTACATCTCCCCCGCACCATCGATTCGCGCAGCTTCCATGATTTCGGTCGGGAACATCTGGAAGTTTTGTCGCATGAAGAAGATGATGAAAGGGCTCATGAGCGCGGGCAGGATGATGGCGGCATGGGTATTGAGCAGTTTCATCGACGACATGAGCTTGAACAACGGTATGACCAGGGCTATCTGTGGCATCATCAGCGAGAGCATGAAGACCGAGAAAACCTTCTCCCGTGCCTTCGACCTGTATTTCTCGAAGCCGAACGCGGCCAGCGAATTGGCGAGCACCCCCAGGAGTACTGTCAGGACTGCGATCTTGAGCGAGTTCAGGAAATAGACCGGCAGGTTGTAGTTCTTGACGGCCTTGCTCCAGTTGAGGGCGAATTCCTTGCCCGGGATGACCGATCCTGAAACGACGGCATTTGGATTGAGTGTTGTGCCGATCAGCATCCAGAAGAAGGGGAACAGGCTCACGATGGCGACAAGTGTCAGGAAAATTCCTATCATCACTCTTGAGACCGAGAAGCGACGGGCGACTTTCATTGATCCCTCCTGCCAAGCAGGCGCATCTGGACGAACGCAAAGCCGGCCGTGATGAGGACAACAATGTACGACAGGGTAGCGGCATACCCGAAATCCGAGTTGAGAACGAAGGCCTGGCGGTAGATATACAGGGCCGCAGTCATCGTGGCGTTGGCAGGCCCGCCTTCCCAGGTGAGAACGTTTGGTTCGTCGAGCAGCTGCATGGTGCCCGTGATGCTCGTCACCACGGAAAAGAGGATGACAGGGCGGAGCAGGGGTATGGTCATCCGGAAGAACTGCTGCATCCTGCTGGCCCCGTCGACTTCCGCGGCCTCGTAGATTTCATTGTTGATGTTCTGCATGCCGACAATGAAGAATACCATGTTGTAGCCTGTCCATCGCCAGGTAAGGGCGATCATGATCGTCGCCTTTGCCCAGTTCGGGTCGTTAAGCCAGCCGATGGGGCTCTGGATCAGATCCAGCCGTATCAGCAGGTTGTTGAGAAGGCCATTTGTCTGGAACAGCATCCTGAAGAGCACGGAATATGCGACGAGTGATGTGACGCAGGGGAGGAAGAAAATCGTCCTGAGCGGTCCCCGGCCATGCTTGACCTCGTTGAGGAGGGCAGCCAGGATGAGCGCGAGCATGATCATGACGGGTATCTGGATGCCCATGATGAGGAAGTTATGACCCAGGGAGCGCCAGAAGATGGTGTCTTTCAGCATACGTGCGAAATTGCCGAGCCCGACGAAGGTACTGCGCATGCCCTGCCACTTGCGCGTGACCATGTTCAGGGAGGACAGAATCGGATAGACATTGAACACGGCATAAAGGATCATGGCTGGCGCAACTGTGAACCATCCCACTCTATTCAGGTATCGTGAAGAGGCACCTCTCTTGTTCACTTTGCTTCTCCTGGCAGATGCTGCAGTCCCCTCCGCCTTGGGATGGGACTGCAGCCATTACTGTTGTCCTGGATAGTTGATTATTTGCCGGTTACCTGCTTGTACTCCGCTTCGGCATGGGCGATCGTATCGCTTACTGTCTTGAGGTCACCCTTGAACATGAGAAGGATTGCGTTCTTGACCGCATCGCGCATTGCAACATAGTTGGGCGTGTACATGAGCGTCGGCACATTCTCCATCCAGGCGGCGAAATCCTTGTACACAGCCTGGTTCTTGTAGAAGAATTCGTCAGGCGCAGTGTAGTTGGAGCCGGAGCGGCTCGGCAGGTAGGTGCCCATAGCGCCAGCGCCTTTCAGGATCGTGTTGTAGAAGTTGAGCGCTTCGGGGGCACTGCTGGCCCATACCGACTTCAGGAAGTCGATGGCTATCGCCTTGTTCTTGCTGGCTGAAAATACGTACCAGCTCGATCCGCCATTGTTGCTGGCGTTCCTCGCTCCCTGTACTCCCTCAATCCGCGGTGTCGACACCGCCATCCACTTGGCTGCGTTCGAGGGCTGGGATTTCAATGTCCCGATGATCCAGATTGCGTTGAGAAGCCCGACAGTCTCGCCGTTGTTGAAAGCTGCCACCCAGTTGTTCCAGCCTTCGGCCTTGTAGAGCAGGCCTTTGTCGTTGAGTTCCTTGAGGATCGCGAGCGATTTTTCCATTGCAGGCGTCCGCAGGTTCAGGCTGCCGTCCTTGTTGAAGAACTGCGTGCCGGTGGACTGGACCATGATCCTGAGCGTATCGAAGCTCGTCGTATCGTAGGCCAGGAGCGGTTTGCCTCCCTTGGACTTTATGGCAACACCCAGGTTGATGACATCTTGCCAGGTCATGTTTTTCTGGTAGCTGTCAGGGTTGAGCCCTGCTGCTTTGATGTAATCTGAACGCAGCCAGAGGCCCGTCGAACCGGTATCGAAGGGGATTCCATAGATCTTGTTGCCCTCCGTCATCGGGCCCAGCTTGTACGAGGCGAACTTCGAATAATCGACACCTGCCGCCTTGAGATCGACGAATGCATTTGGATAGTTGAGGATGAATTTCTCGATGACATAGTCCTGGAAGAGAGCGATATCCGGCAGCCCGGCGCCTCCCGCCTGCAGTCCTGCTTCGATCTTGCCCTCGATGTTCTCTGGAACGTCAAGTATCTGGATCTTGACTTCCGGATGCCACTTGTTGTAGACGGCTGCGGCTTCCTTCATGGAATATCCATTGAAGTTCGGATCCCAGCACCATACCGTGATTGTCTTTGCATCAGCTGCCGAGAGGCTTGGAATAGTGATGAGGACAAGCGAGATCGCCATAAGAATGTACAGCGCGCGTTTCATGACATATACCCCCTTCATACGATTGAATCTGGCACTTTACTAAAACGCTTAAGTGCTGATAAAATTATAGCATTGGAATTTTGACCTGTCAACGAAAAAAGGAGCCGGGCCTGGTGAAGCGGGGGAACATTACCATTAAGGATGTGGCGAAACGGGCGGGAGTCTCGATAGCCACGGTTTCGTTCGTGCTCAACGAGAAAGGCGACGAGATGGCCATTCCGCCCGAAACGAGAGAGCGAGTCCTGCAGGCGGCAAGAGACCTGAAATTTGTCCCAAACGCCGCTGGAAGGCACTTGGCGAGCGGCAAGAGCCATACCATTGCGTTCGTGCTTCCCTCGGCAATCCACCTGCGGGTCGATGCGTTCATTCCACAGATCCTTTCGAGCCTCAATGAAGTCTGCCATGAAAACAACTTCAAGCTCCTTGTATACGCAATCGAGGATCCCTCGAGGCCGGATGCATACATGCGCATGGTCCAGGAAAACTCGATCGACGGTCTTTTCATCCTGAATCCGAGAGAGGACGAAAAACAGATCAATGCCCTGATCAATGCGGATTTTCCCGTCATTGTGGGGCCCGGGTGGCGGAACCCCAAGGCATGCGGTGTCGGTTTCAGCAACTATCTTGCCGCGATGCGGGCCACCGAGTACTTGATATCCCTGGGGCACAGACGGATTGCGTGCATCAATTACGGCCCGAAGAAATACCTTACTGTCGCGAGCAGGTACAGGGGATATTGCGATGCGCTGAAGCAGGCAGGCATGGCGGTAGACGCGTCACTGGTCACATGGGCGGATTTCAGCCTTGAGAGCGGCTATGGCGCGGCTGTCGAACTTCTCGAAAGGGAGGCCGGTTTCACGGCGGTCTTTGCGGGCAATGATACGGTCGCGATTGGCGCGATCTCTGCCTTCCATGACAGAGGCAAGGCAATTCCCCGCGATATTTCCATAATCGGCATCGACGATATCCCTCCCTCGAAATTTCTCATCCCGCCCTTGACGACAATCCATGTAGATGGGACCGAGTATGGCAGGCGGGCTGGCGAGATGCTGATTTCCCTTGTGAATGGGAAGAGGCCCGATCCTGATCGCATCTACCTGTCAACCAGCCTTATCGTGCGAGCATCGACTTCGGTTCCATCAAGTATCTTGCTGTGAACTCTTGCTGAAAATATAAGTTTTCTTTATTATTTATTCATCTTATCTTCTAAGGACTCTAACAATGTCTGAACATAGTGAACTCGAGAACGCGCTGAAGGCATGGATCAGCCAGATAATGCGGCTCTCAATGAGAGGCTTTATTACATTTGCCACAGAGATAGGCCTTTCGATGCCGCAGATTGCGGTGCTGTTCCGCTTGAATGGCGATAAGCGCTGTGCAGTGACCGAGCTTGGCGATGAGCTGGGTGTGAGCGGTGCTGCGGCGAGCCAGATGGTGGATAAACTTGTACAACTTGGATTGGTCGAGCGTCTGGAAGATCCCCATGACCGAAGAGTGCGGCGGCTTTTGCTCACGCAGAAAGGAAAAACGATTATCGAGCGCAGTATTGAGGCGCGGCAGGAATGGATCGGACACTTTTGCAGCAGCCTCAGCGAGGAAAAAGCAAAAGAAGCAGCCGGCCTGTTTAATCAGTTTGCGCAAATAGCTGAGCGGCTTGAAACCGCACTGCACACCCCAAGCAGCCACTAAGGAGGTCTGATAAAAAAGTCCAACCGGGACGTGGTGGGTAGTGATACACTGACCGCGAGAGCGGGACAGGAAATCTAGGTTACTGTTCGGCATTTTGCATGGTCTACGAGACCGAAAAGGAGAA
>Ga0302253_1000918_pt1 | contig 20562 bp, 19 predicted proteins | sample AAG_RA_Trp_MG_FD_193537 | JGI IMG/M metagenome (GOLD analysis project Ga0302253, IMG submission 193537) | Enriched activated sludge microbial communities from anaerobic digester in WTTP, New Holstein, Wisconsin, United States - AAG_RA_Trp | ecosystem: Engineered > Bioreactor > Anaerobic >...
CATACGGTCAGGACAAGTATTGGAGTGTCTTTGCTGATAAAAACCATTGATACCCGGGGTTCAATATATGCCGTTTGGGATCGATGGATATGTTGATGTAACACGGGTTCACACTATTATCCGGAAACCGCCTGCCGCACCGGGTCTGGCACCTGTACGGTTGCATCCACCCGGGCTCGCATCAAGGGGCGGATCGGGTTATCCGACCCCCGCGTGAACCCGTTTTTGGGAGGAACTACTAAATGGAGAAATATCTTGACGATTACATAGCCCGCATGCGGACGCATTACCCCCGGTTCCCGTCCGGGACCGCCCATGAGCTCGCATCGGCATTCCTTGCCTTCAAGTTCGGCCTGTACGAGAACGCGGTCAGGGAATGTGCGCATGCCCTCTCCCTGGTCCCGGACAGCCCGACACATGCTGCCCTGAAAAAAGCCCTTGCGATCGTCCAGGCAAATGCAGAGGACCGGAACAACTCCAAGGTCACACCGGACCTGTCTGTTGCCTTCTCGGCAGAAGAGCGCATGTTTGTGGCAATCAACCTTCCCCCGGACAAGATCGAGGACCCGGGAACCCTTGAACTGGACAACGCCCTTATCCTTATTTACGTAGTTGCCCTCATCACCTCTCCCGATGACGAGGAGATGCTGGAGGAGCACCGCAGGATGATTGTGCGGATGCTTGCCGATTACAAGAAAGCGATGGGCATGGAATAACCAGTTTTTATTTGCCCGGGCGTTGCAGATGCCGGGCAGACTTTTCTGTTTTTTTTTCGGGTGCGGGAATTGGTGTATCCGTGAGCATAAGCGCTGGACTTTTTTTGGCGCGGGGGGTCATGTGGGTACAATGTGCCGGGCCGGATCCTGTTGACAATGAGACTCCACGACATATTTTTCTGGCTTCTGCTTTGCGCGGATGGCCGCGAAAAAACATTTGTACCCATGCGACCCCCCCTTGCCTATTCCGGATTTTTGGGGGAAACCGGTTGTTTTTACTTCGTAAGAATAATACTGATATGATATTGGGAGGTGAGGGGGGTCGCGTGGGTACAAGGAAGCGAGGGAACCGGTGCAAGAGGAATATCAAAAAAAGATCTATGATGTTCAGCGGCATGTTGTGATGCCCTACGCGCAAAAGGTCTGTCGACTTTTGCGCTACTCACTTACCTGGATCTAGATAGGGAGAGAAAAATCTAACAATGTGATCAAATGGCCCATGATGAGAGGATGCTCATAATATTGGATGGGGAGATCTTGCGGATCCTTTGTGTGGTTTTTCCAGCTTATCTCGGGCTCATATAGAATATGTCACTGCGTTCAGATTGATGTAAATTCAAATCGTATTATTCATTAAATATTAACATTTATTCACACCCATGCTCTCTGGGAAGCCCATGATATGGTATGGAATAATTCTAATCAGTGCGGGTTTATTGTTGAGTGCTTTTTCGAATTCTCCCGTTCAAGTTCTTCAAATTGTGATTGTTTTGTTTCCAGTGCTATTAGCAATAGGTGCTGGATACGTAATGTATTGTAAAAACTCTCACAAACGTGTTGAAGCATTTGTATATTCCTCTGGTGCGCTTGTTCTAGCAGCTTCATTTGAATTGATTTTCTTATTTTTCACATTGCAGTTTTTTAATAAAATGGATGTTTATTCCCAATTAATAAACCAGTTCCAAGGACTCGAATTTCCGATAGCAATTTTTGCATTAGCTATTTCACTTATTATGGGCATTGAGGCAAATGTGGCAATTCGCAAAGAACTTTCAGAAATAAAAGGAATGATAAGAACTCATCGATATAGAAGATTTTCTTAATTTTTTTATTAAATTACGGTTACCCGTATGCTTTTTAAAAAAAAAGTATTCCAGCCTGCCTACAGGCTGTCCATGCTGATGCCGGTGAAATCCTGTGCAACCGCCTTGATGTCCTTGACACCGAACGCAGTCTGGACCTTGTCGAGTTCGAGCTGGTTTGCAGCATCGCACATGTAGTCCAGGATATCGACCGAGAGCTCCTTTTGGATCTTGCTCTTCTTGAGCTGGTCGACCAGGGAGGCCATCTTCTCGGGAGACTCCATCCGGAGTTTTGCAAGGCTCATGACACACATGTAAATCCGGGTCAGGTTCCGGTCGGTGCCGGTGATACAGTCAAAGAAATTCCTGATCACCTGGGCCTGAAATATTTCTCCTCCTATCTTCTCCACCTCCTTCCTTCTCGCGGTAAATGGACTGTTCTCATCGTCCCTATTTAAACATTGCGGGAAAAACGCCCTTTTTGCGCAAAAAAACCGATAAAAACAGGGTATTTTTGGAAAGAGCGGCCAGATTGTCTGACAATTGTATGACAATCGTCAGACTGACCCCGGAACCCGCCGCACTCCCCGATCACTTTGCAGCGCTCACGATCTTGATGACGTCCCCGTCCTTCAGTTCGTGGGTCTCCTTGATCCGCATCTTGGTCTTTGCGTCCACCGCGTACAAAAAACCCTTCCCGATCTCCGTGTGAACCTGGAACGCAAGGTCGTGGGGAGTCGAGCCCTTCTTCATCAGGAAGGCATCGGGCAGCACATCGCCCTGCTTGTTGCAGTAGTGGTTCTCATCCTCCACCGGGTACACGACAATCATATCAAGCAGCTCGAAGACCGCCCGGTTGATTGCCTGCTGGACACCGGTTCCCTTGCACTGCTTCATCACGTCCGCGATCTTTGCCAGGCCTGCCTTCTGGGCCGGTGAGAGCGTCACTCCTTCTGCCACCGTAAACTCTGCATCGCCCGGCAGGTACTTGATCACATTTGCCCCCACAGCATTGCGCAGCGCAAGCTCCGATGCCGCGCTCGCAAAGGCCACCTTTGCCTCTGCAAGTTTCACCCGGAGCACCTCGGGAGCCTCATCAAACTTGTTGCCGACAACGAGCATCGGTTTTGAGATCTTCACGATCTCCGCACAGAACGGGATGAGGTCTTCCACCGTCGCATGCACGAGGTCGAGTTTCAGGTTCAGTTCGATGTCGCGCACGTCCTCGAACGTGATGCCAAGGCCGGTGAAGGTCTCGGCAATCCCCTGCTCAAGGGCATTTCCCTTCCCCTGCGACTGGCGGCTGATATGCGACCAGTGCTTGGCAAGGATCCCGTGGACCCACATGGTCATCTCGAAGCCAAGGAACTTCACGTCCTCGGCAGGGTCATGGTTACCTGCGCCCACCGGGTTCCCCTCGCTGTCGGTCCCCCCGCTTGCATCGATGATATGCAGGATCGCATCTGCCTGCCGGAGGTTGTCGAGGAACTGGTTTCCGAGGCCCTTGCCCTTGTGCGCATCGGGCACCAGGCCGGCCACATCGATCAGGTTCACGGGAACGAACCGGACGCCATCGACACAGTGGCTGCACTTCACCTTGAGTTCCGTGCAGGCGCACTTCGTCCGCACATAGGCGACCCCGAAGTTCGGGTTGATGGTGGTGAACGGATAGTTCGCGATCTCGGCATTTGCCATGGTGGCGGCCTTGAAAAAGGTGGATTTTCCGCAGTTCGGTTTCCCTGCAAGTGCAAGCGTGAGCATGGTCTCTTCCCCTAAGATGATAGAATGACAGTTCCGGAGAATGCTACCGGACAGAATCTGACAAAGTTTTTCCCTGTGGCTTATTAAAAGGTACTTATGTCGTTTGTCCAGAAGAGAAGTTACTATTTTGATACGCCGGGCCCGGCAAATACGGAGGACGCAGCCCGGTTTTCCCTTGAGCGGGCAAAGGAACTGGGGATAAAGACGGTTGTTGTAGCCAGCACATCGGGTAAGTCCGCGCAGGTCTTCTCCGGGATGCTGAAAGGGTCAGGGATCCAGCTGGTGGTCGTCACGCATGTTACCGGGTTCACCAAACCCGGCGAGTGGGAGTTCTCAAAGGATATTGCCGCGCAATTGCAGAAAGGCGGCGTGAAAATCGTTACCGGCACCCACGCCCTCTCCGGCCTTGAACGGGCGCTCTCCCGGTCGCCGAAAGTAGGCGGGGGTTCCCGGACCGAGGCGATTGCCGAAGCGCTCCGCCGCACGGTTGCTGTCGGCCTCAAGGTTGCCGTGGAATGCGTGCTCATGGCTGCTGATCAGGGAGCAATCAGCGTCACCGAAGAGGTCATTGCCGTTGGCGGGACCATGAGCGGCGCCGACACGGTCTGCGTTATCCGCCCGGCCCACACCGCAAACTTCTTCGACCTCCAGGTCCGGGAGATCGTTGCCATGCCGAGGGTCCGTTAACCATGTCGGTGGCGGAATTCAAAGAGGCCTGCGGACTTCTTCTCCGGATGCCGGTCCTCTGGGTACCGGGGGTTATCGGGGGCCTGTGCGCAGCCTTTATCTGGCTGCTCTTCATCCTGTCCGGGGCGTTCTTTGCCGGCAGGTTCGTCGTCATCACCGGCCTTATCGTGCTCTTCTTCATTGCCGGGATGCTTGCAGTGATCCGGCAGAACGAGGGAAGCATGGGGGCGCTTGCAACCGGGGGACGCCAGTACTTCTTCCGCGTACTGCTTCCCCTGCTCGTGGTGCTCTTCATGATCCTGCTGGTCTTCGTCCTGGTCATGCTCACGCTCACTCTCATCGGGATCCCGTCCGACCCTGCCCTGCTGGTCTTCCTCTCGTTTGGTGTCGCAATACCGAGCATCCTCATGACGATCTTTTCCGACACTGCCGCGGTCTTTGAGGACCGGAAGGTCTTTGAATCGATCCAGAGAAGTGTCGACATCGTGAGCCAGAACACCGGTAAGGTCATCTCCTTTGTTCTCATCTCGGCACTCGCGAGCGCTGCCATCCTCTTCTCGCTGATGATCGTCTGGGAAGCCCTTCTCTTCGACAAGCTCGAACCCCTCACCCAGTATACCGAGGAGCAGCTCAAGACATTCACTCCCGACCAGCTCCTCACCATGATCGGGAGCGACGGGACCTGGGTAACGGCCGTGGTCATCTTCCTTGCCGGGCTCATCCTCATCCCGCTGCTCATGAGTTACAAGGCATGTTTCTTCCGCAAGCTTGCTGCCGGCAGCACCGTCACGATCCAGCAGGTGACCGGCGAATATGACAGCAAAGGTCGCTGGTACAAGTATTAGCGTGGACACTGCCAATCCGGTCGGTTCCAAAAAAGCAGGCCCTAAAAATTCCAGGCCGAAAATCTCTTTTTTATACCGGCATTACGAGATACAGCGCGACAGCAACGATCCCGCCGCTGATGGTAGCAGCAAAGTTCGTTCCCGCATTGCCCAAAAATCCCTTGTTCTCGAGCGTTGCCCCGACCAGACTGTCCACGTTTGTTCCGATGAAGGCGGCCAGTGAACAGGCAACCAGCATCGGGAGCGTGATGACCCCAAGGAGGAACGCAGCAGCCGCAACAACGATACCCCCGGCCAGTGCAACCAGCTCGCCTACGAGCGTGACACCGCCATTTGTCCCGACAGGCACAGGTTTCAGCGTTGTTATCATGCGGGGAACGCCACCGGTCATGCCGATCTCGCTTGCCAGCGTGTCTGCCGCAGCGGTGGCAACACATCCCACATAGAGGACAATAAAGAGGGGATCCTGGAAGACGCCGTACAGGACTGCCGCAGCGGTTGCCGCCATCCCGTTTGCAAAGACATTCTTATAACCCCGTGCACCACTGTGGCCCTGCTCAACGCCGATCCGCTTCTTGTATTCATACTTGTACTTCGTTGCAATCGAACCAAGGACGAAGAATACGATCATGACGATGAGCCAGCGGGGGGTGGTGAAGACAAGAAGGATGATGCCGACAAGCGCGATGGAGAAGAGACCCGAGAGATCCGCGGTCTTCGACCGGTAGGCAAAATAGGCAAACGTGAACGCGGCGATGACCGCCATCACCACGATCTGGAGATCGGCCTGGTAGTTGAGCTCCTGGATCAGGAGCATGGTCATTGCCGTTCCTACACCCTCGATGACCAGCGAGTCCTCGTACTTCAGAAGGATGACCTTGAGGAGGACCGCGGCGATGATCCCGAAGATGATGGTCAGGATCGCGGACTCTTTGAGATACACCATGACGAGCACGCCGGCCCATGCAGTTGAGATGATATAATACAGGTAGGTGTTCAGGTCGTCAGCACCGCGCTGGAAGACCAGCTCGCCGAGCACGATCATGGCAAGCGTTGTGGCAAAGACAAAGAAGGAGAGGAGCCCGACACCATAGAGCGCGGCAAGGGCGCACATCGTGTAGGTCAGGTATTTTGTGGCAAAGAACCGCCAGAGGACAAGCGAGAAGAGGATGACGACAAGTGCCATCAGCCACGCCGGTTCCACGTACGGCCCAAGGAGCGTGACCCCCCCGACCAGTGCCGCTGCATAGCCGAGGCCCGGTTGTCGCTGCATTAACCAGTCATTTGTCTTCAAGCACAAAGAGTTTTATTGTGCTGCAAGGGTGCATCACTTCACAAAAATCCGATCAGTATATTTCTATCAACGATCAACCTTCACCTCAAATGGTGTCATCTGATCAACTGCCGAAAAACTATGACTTTGCCGAAGTCGAGGAGCGCTGGAGAAATACCTGGCGGGACGAAGATAACTTTTTTGATCCGAACTCGAAGAAACCGCAGTTCGTCATCGATACCCCGCCCCCTTACCCGACCGGGAACTTCCATATCGGCAATGCGCTGAACTGGTGCTATATCGATTTCTTCGCCCGCTACAAGCGCATGAAGGGCTTCAACGTGATGTTCCCGCAGGGCTGGGACTGTCACGGACTGCCCACGGAAGTCAAGGTCGAGGAGCTCAACCACATCACCAAGAACGATGTCTCCCGCGAGGAGTTCCGGAAGATGTGCCGCGAGCTCACCGAGAAGAACATCGCGGCAATGCGCATCACCCTCCGGAAGATGGCCTTCTCGACCGACTGGTCGAACGAATATATCACGATGACACCGAAGTATTACAGCAAGACGCAGCTCTCCTTTTTGCGGATGCTTGCTTCGGGGTATATCTACCAGAGCGAGCACCCGGTCAACTACTGCACCCGGTGCGAGACCGCGATCGCGTTTGCCGAAGTCTCCTATGATGACCGGGAGACCCAGCTCAACTATTTCGATTTCGATGGCGTGGAGATTGCGACCACCCGGCCCGAGCTCCTTGCAGCATGTGTCGCGGTCGCAGTCCACCCGGGCGATGACCGGTACCACAAGCTGAAAGGCAAGTCCATGAAGGTCCCGCTCTTCGGCCACGAGGTCCCGGTCGTACAGGATGAGGCCGTTGACCCCGCGTTTGGCTCCGGCGCTGTCATGATCTGTACCTTCGGTGACAAGCAGGATGTCCACTGGTGGAAGCAGCACAACCTTGATCTCCGGAAAGCCATCGACCGCCAGGGGAAGATGACCGCGATCGCCGGCAAGTACCAGGGCCTCAACACCACCGACTGCCGCACTGCGATCCTTGCCGACATGAAGGCAAAGGGAATCCTGCACCGTCAGGAAAAACTCGCCCAGCGCGTGGGCACCTGCTGGCGCTGCAAGACCCCCATCGAGATCCTCTCCGAGCGCCAGTGGTTCGTGAAGATCAAGCCGGACGAGATCCAGAAGGCAGCCCACCAGATCGACTGGTATCCCGAACACATGCTCCTCCGGATGGAGAACTGGGTGGACCAGATGGAGTGGGACTGGTGCATCTCACGGCAGCGGATCTTCGCGACCCCGATCCCGGTCTGGTTCTGTAAGAAATGCGGCGAGATGACCGTGCCGGACGAGAAGGACCTCCCGTGCGATCCGACGCTGACAAAGCCAAAGCACCCGTGCAAGAAGTGCGGCAGCACGGAATTTGAAGGAGAGGTCGATGTGCTCGACACCTGGATGGACTCATCAATCTCTGTCCTGAACGTCACCCACTGGGACGGCAGCGGCAAACCGCCATACTTCCCCGCCCAGATACGCCCGCAGGGCCACGATATCATCCGCACGTGGGCGTTCTACACGATCCTGCGTTCCGTTGCCCTGACCGGCAGCAAACCGTGGGACCAGATCCTGGTCAACGGCATGGTGCTGGGCGAGGACGGGTTCAAGATGAGCAAGAGCCGGGGCAACATCATTGTCCCGGAGGACATCCTCGTCAAGTACGGTGCCGACGCCCTTCGCCAGTGGGGCGCAATGGGCGCGGCGACCGGCTCCGACATCATGTTCAACTGGAACGACGTGGTTGCTGCATCACGGTTCCAGACCAAGATGTGGAACATCACGAAGTTCGCGCTGATCCAGCTCGAGAAGGGCGGCTTTGACAAGAACACGCCCATAACGGCACTCGCCGACCGCTGGCTCCTGGTCCGGCTCTCCGATGCCATCGAGGCGGTCACCACAGCAATGGAAGAGTACCAGTTCGATGTTGCGCTCAAGGCCATCCGGGAATTCGCGTGGGACGTACTTGCGGACAACTACATCGAACTTGTCAAGGGCCGGCTCTACCAGCAGGACGGTTCCCGGGCCGGTGCCTGCCTCGCGCTCCACACCGCGTTCGACTCGCTCTGCCGGATGCTCGCCCCGTTCATCCCCTACTTCGCTGAAGAATGTTACTCCCACCTCAACCCCGGCCAGAGCGTCCACAAACAACCGTGGGTGAACTTCACGTACGACGACGATGCAGCGCGGACGGAGGGGGACACGCTCGTGCAGGTCGTAGCAGAAGTGCGGAAGTACAAGCACGACAACAACATGGCCCTCAATGCCCCGCTTGGCAAGGTCACGATCTATGCCCCGCATTCAGTCAATGACGAGGGCGACACCGGCCGCACGATCAACGCAGACGTCCACTGGAGAACCGATGTGGCAAAGCTCGACCGGGCGATAACCGATATCGAGTTCAACCGTTCGGTTGTGGGCAAGACTTTCCGGAAGGATGCGCAGGCGTTTATGGATGCGGTGAAGGCGTTTTCACCGGCAGAACTGGAGAAGCCGCCTAAGACGCTGAAGATTAATGGCGTTGATACGGAGATCCCTGCCGATGCATTCACGCCCAAGTTCTCCTACATGGAGGAGGGCGCGAAGGTGGACGTGCTGACGGTTGGCGATGTTATTGTGACGATTGCGAAGAAGGAATAATTTTTTTTATTGTTTTTCTTCTCTAAAATTTTAAATGAACTATCTTCTCCCGTATTCACCCGCGAGTTATAATACCTATAGGTGCATAGTAGTATTACTATGCAGGCCGCAAGCACCATCTATATCCGGGAGGATCTCAAGGATCAGCTGAGCTCCTTAAAACGCCACCCGAAAGAATCGTATAACGATGTCATTGAGCGCCTGGTGAATCTCGCGGTCGATGATGAACCACTGAGTAAAGATGCGATTAAAGGTCTGGAAGATGCTTTAGAGGATATCAAAAAAGGTAACCTGATCTCCGATGAAGATATCAAAGCCGAGTTCGGTGTTCAATGAGTTCATACCAGGTGAAATATACCTCTCGTGCACGGCAGGATCTCCGTAAACTCCCGTTGGATATTGCCCGGAAAGCAATCCGGAAGATTGATGAAATTGCTGATCTTCCCTACCTTCACATTAAAAAACTGAAGGCTACAAACCCCGCCCACCCCGTTTATTCTCTCAGGGTCCAAAGAGATGTTCGCGCCCTGCTCTCCATCCACGATGATGTCCTGATCATCCACGTCCTTGAAGTGGAACAACGGAAGACTGCATACCGGGATTTTTAATTGGTCTCACTTTTTTTAGGAGACGGTAACGAATTATAATCTTCAAACCCCTCAAGTGAATTCGAGCACATCAGAACCCGCTATGGGCCCGGTTGTACCTCTTTTCCCACTTACCCCCAATTTCGGAGGTCGTAATTCAGGAAAACACGGAACCGGGCCGGAATAATCGCGCAATCTCCGGCGGGAACAAATGAGGTCATATCTAGCAGCGTTACAAGGACCGAAAACAAGGGATGATAGGGTTTACGATGTGGCAGGGACCGGCCACGGGGGATTTTCAACCGACCCCACCGCAGAAAGATAAACGGACCTGTCGAAGCAATCGACACATGCTCTGAACGTGTCGAAAAAATTTACAAATTCCGGTACATCCTCACAGTCCGGGAATCGACAACCGAATCGACAACCGAATCGACAACCCACTTATGCCATCACGTACCGTGTCGCACGTCCTTTTCCATCGACCCGGATCACGTTGTTCTCAACCATCTGCATAAGTTCCTTGCCTGCGGCCTGCCGGGAAATGCCATACAATCGCATCAGATCGCCGCTCTTCACCGAACCATGGGCATGGATATACTCGATAATCTTCATCTGGCGACCGGTAAGAGCCACCTGACCTCCTGCCACGGCCCGGTGCTCATCGGACGAGAGCCGCAGGACCCGCTCTTTCACGCGGGTTAGCGAGATCTCGACACCCTCCGTGAAGTACTCCAGCCACACCGTACAATCAGGCCAGGTCAGGTTTACTTCTTTAAGCACGCGGTAGTAAGCAGGCCGGTCGCTGTCATAGTAATCATCCAGCGTAAAGAAACGCTTGATGTCGAATTTCCGGATTGCAAGGATAAGTGTTGCAAGAGCCCGGGCAGTCCGCCCGTTCCCGTCGACAAACGGATGGATCCGCACGAGCTCGTAATGCGCAATCCCGGCAACCAGCACCGGGTGCATCTGGCGGGCTGCATCGGAATTCAGCCAGTCGATAAGCGCGTTCATCTGGGGGATAACCTCTTTTGCCTTCGGAGGAGAATACACGACTTCCTTCGTAATCCGGTTTCCCACCACAACCTGCACCTTCCGGAACGCCCCTTCCACTGACGGATCATCCAGCGTATCCCTTGTAACATCCCGGTGAAGGGAAAGGAGGCCTTCAGGCGATATCCTGCCATCTTTCCCGTACAGGTCAATATGTTCCAGCACCCGGAGATAGTTGAGCACCTCGGCTTTTGCCCGGCGGGCCACCATCACATCACGACCTTCGGCAAGACGGCTCACCTCTTCAAGGGAGAGGGGGTTTCCCTCTATCGCCGTAGACGCATGCGCTGCACGGACAAGTTGCTCCCTCCTTATCGAGACTTCCCACTTGGGGATAAGATGAGCGTGAAGGATCACTTCCCGTGCAACGGCGATATCGGAAAGACGTTTCACCATCGTATGGGTGTAGGAAAAGACCGGGGAAAAAGGACGGGGATCCTTCATAGTATCACGATCTATTGTTTGTTGCATCCCTGACCTATTGGTCGTTGCGGTTATTGCGAGTGATTTTCCTATCCATAAAATAATCGCGGTTCCATACTAGCGATAGGACCGGTTAATCAGCGTACCCTGCTCTCCGGACACTTTTAAAATATTCAATAATTATACCCTTGTCATGGGGATTCTCCCAGGTTTCTGCCTTTGGGAGAATTCCCACAGGTTCTCCGGATCCAATCAATCTCCGCTGAAAAAAATTCAATCGCGATCAAAATCGTGCGTAAAATTTTTCAATCGCGATCCGGTTGATCATCCGTACCCCCCACCCCGGAGCCCCCAAAAAATTGTAGGCTGTACAATAGTTTTGTCGGTTAATTAACCGACAATCGGTTCACTTACTGACAACCAAAAAGCGCGTTCAAAAATTTTTCATCGCGATCTGCTGCAAAAAAATCCGGAAAAAATCCGGAAAAACCGGCTTACTTCTTCCGGCCTTTCCGCTTCATTCCCGCTTCCCATTCCACCCGGATCGCATCCGCCACGAACCGGGCAACAATCTCCGGAGAAAGCATTGCATCCACGATCACGAACCGCGACGGCTCTGCCTTCGCGTAAGACAGGTAATTGTTCTGCACCTTCTCCAGCGTCTCCCGCTTCTCGAAATGTTCGCGCTCGTTGTCCGGCTTCAGCCGGGTCAGCGCCTCGTCAATAGGAAGGACACAGAGAAATGTCTTGTCTGGCACAATCGTCCAGCCATTGTGCATGGCCCGCAGCCACTTCTCCAGTTCCGGAACGATTCCCTGCAGGGTCACGGACTGGTATGCATACCGGCTGTCACTGTACCGGTCGGAGATGACAAGCCTGCCTTCCGCAAGAGCCGGCCGGACAACCTTCGCAAGATGGGCCGCGTGGTCAGCGACAAAAAGAGTCGCTTCCGTGATCGGGTCGGTCTGCTCCTTGATCGCCCGCCGTACCTGGTCGCCCACCCACGTTGCCCCGGGCTCCCGGGTCATCAGCGGGTCGAGGTCCGCAAGCAGGTCTTTGAGGCTCGCGTGGAGCGTACTCTTCCCGCTCCCGTCGATACCTTCCAGCGTGATCAGCATACCCTGCCCCTCCGGATCCAGTCCACCGGGATTTTTCCGTGATGCAGGGCTGTGGCAATGATTGCACCATCGAACCCGGCTTCACAGAGCATAGCGAGGTCGTCCCGCGATGCAACGCCACCGCCCCAGAATAATTTCCGGTGATACGCAGATCGCATCGCATCGAGCAGAGCCGGATCAAGGCCGGCCTCTGTACCCACGGCGCTGATATTGAGAATGATACACCCGTCGAATTTCCAGCCGTTTGCCTGCCGCAGGAAATCGACCGGGTTGCAACCCGCGGGGATGACCTGCCCGTCTTTTACATCAATACTGAGAAAACCGCCCTGGAACCGCGAGAAATCGCTCCCCCCGGTCTCGGTCCCCGTGATATTCGTGAGGTGGTACCCGTCGAGCAGGTCATCCGGTCCCCGGCACCCGCGGTCAACGTAACAGCGCTGGACGTGGCATGCGCACTGCCGGACAACCGTGTCATGCGAACCGGTCCCGGTGATGCGGTCGAGGTCCGCGATGTAGATGGATCGCGGCCGGATGGCCCGGACAAACCCGACCGGGTCCGCCGTCGGAGAAATGCCCCAGTCAAGCGGTTTGTAACGCTCCCGGTGCCCGGATTTGCCGTGCACGACCAGATTCTCTTTCAAATCCATTGCAAGGACCAGTTCCATAGACGAACCCAAAACCACTATTATGTCAAAAGATCATTAAATCTTATGCAATTGTTGGTCAGCCCCAGCTCTATCGACGAAGCCAGGCACTCCGTCGCCGCTGACATTATCGACGTCAAGAAACCATCCGAAGGCTCGCTCGGTGCCAATTTCCCCTGGGTGATCCGTGAGATCAAGGAATTCGCCCGGAAACCGGTGAGCGCAGCCATCGGGGATTTCGACTATAAACCAGGCGGAGCTGCCCTTACCGCGTATGGTGCAGCCTGCGCCGGGGCTGACTATGTCAAGATCGGTCTTGCGTTCGAGGGAAAGGAACAGGCCCGGGATGTAATCTCCGCGGTTGTCCGGGCGGTAAAAGAACCGTTCCCGAGAAAGTTCGTCGTCATCGCAGCGTATTCCGACTATGAACGGATGCACACCATCTCCCCCTTCGACATGGCGCCCATCGCCGCCGACTGCGGGGCAGACTTTGCCATGATTGACACCGGCATCAAGGACCGGCAGAGCACGTTTGCCTTCATGGACGAGAAAGCACTTCTCTCGTTCACGGAACAAAACCGGAAACTCGGCCTTGGCACTGCCCTTGCAGGAGCCCTTAAGTTCGAGGACATGGATGCCCTCAAACGGATCAACCCGGACATCATCGGCGTCCGGGGGATGGTCTGCGGCGGCGACCGGAACGCTACAGTACGCGAAGATCTGATCGACAAGGCGCTTGCGATGATCAGGTGATCCCCATGTTTGTTGAAAAACTGGATGTTCCACTCTCCTTAACCTTTGACGATGTCCTGCTGGAACCGCAGGCATCGTGGGTCGAACCCTCCGAGACCGACACACGGTCGCGGTTCAGTAAAAATATCCGGGTCAATATCCCGCTCGTCTCTGCTGCGATGGATACCGTAACCGAGTCATATATGGCGATCACGCTCGCCCGCCTTGGCGGGATCGGGGTCATCCACCGGAACATGACACCCGAGCACGAGATGCAGGAGGTCGTTGCTGTCAAGCAGGCGGAGGAGCTCATTGAACGCGACGTGCTCTATGTTGAGGACACGGCCACGGTCTCGGATGCCGAGCACCTGATGCACCAGTACAATATCGGCGGGGTCCCGGTTGTAGCAAAAGAGAAGATTATCGGGATCGTGAGCCGGCGTGACGTCAGGGCCATCGTGCAGAAGAGCGGCAACGAGAATATCACCACCATCATGACAAGGAAGCCGATCGTTGGCGGAGAGGACATCACTGCCGAAAAGGCCCTTGAAATCATGTACACCAGCAAGGTGGAGCGGCTGCCCATTGTCAATGCAAAAGGAAAACTGATCGGTATCGTCACCATGCAGGACATCCTGGAAAAACGCCAGTACCCGCTCGCCAGCCGGGATGCAAAGGGCAACCTCCGCGTGGCTGCTGCCGTAGGCCCGTTCGACTTTGCCCGTGCCGATCTCCTGGACCAGAACGGGGCGGATGCGCTTGTTGTTGACTGCGCCCACGGCCATAACATGAAAGTTGTTGCTGCCGTCAAGGAGATCAAGGGCAGCGTGAAGGCAGAAGTGGTTGCCGGTAATATCGCAACAAAGGAAGCGGCAGCGGCACTGCTCGATGCCGGTGTTGACGGCATCAAGGTGGGTATCGGGCCGGGCTCCATCTGCACGACCCGTATCGTCGCCGGGACCGGCGTCCCGCAGATCACGGCCGTTGCACAGGTGGCAGAAGTTGCCCATGAGGCCGGAGTCCCGATTATCTCCGATGGGGGTGTCCGGTTCAGCGGCGATGTTGCAAAGGCCATCGCGGCCGGGGCGGATACCGTCATGATGGGGAGCATGTTTGCCGGTACCGATGAGTCGCCCGGAAAAGTCATCACGATGAAAGGCCGGCGCTATAAGCAGTACCGCGGCATGGGGTCGCTTGGGGTCATGAGCAGCGGTCAGTCAAGCGACCGGTACTTCCAGAAAAAGGAGATCGGGGCCACCAAGTTCGTTCCCGAAGGCGTCGAGGGAGTCACTCCCTATGTCGGCCACGTGGGCGAGGTCATCTACCAGCTCGTGGGCGGACTGAAGTCCGCGATGGGATATTCCGGTGCAAAGACCATCGGCGACATGCACACGAAGGCCCGGTTCGTCCGGATCACCAATGCCGGCATGACCGAGAGCCACCCGCACAATATCATGATCACCGACGAAGCGCCCAATTACCGGCTCTTCGAATAATTTTTCACCAGATTTCTCCGGCAGGATAATAAGATCCTGCGGTTTATTCTATCCTGACGTGATCGTATGCATCCATCTTTCCTGAAAGGGGGCGCATTTCTCATCCTGCTCCTCCTCGTCCCCTGCGTGACGGCATTCTCTGTCTCCTCAACAACGGTTGATCCTGCCATCATCAATCCCGGTGATCACGTGAACGTGACCACGAAGGTGTATGTTGCCTCGGGAACGCCGTTCTCTGCCTTTGACGACCTCCAGTTCGTGACACCGCTCGATGACCCGGTCTGGGTCTACACGGTGATCATAGGCGGCGTAGAAAACACCCGGCCTGCCGACCGCGGGAAGATCCTGACCATCGGGGGATACGAGCTCTCCTATCCTGCAAACGAGGAAGTCGTTGTCGATATCGCGCTGAAAGGACAGGTTCCTGCGGCTACCCCTGAGGGGACAGAGCTCCCGCTCATCACGGTACAGGAACTGGATGCGCGGAGCAGGGTGATCACATCGTCCGTGACCGAAATTACGTATCTCGTTGGGAAACCCACCCCCGCGCCAACGCCGGAATACGGCCAGATCGACATTGCATCGGAACCTGCCGGGGCAAATGTCTTTTTGGACAACACCCTGCGGGGGATTACTCCGGTCACCCTCAAAGCCGTGTCCAATGGCCGGCATACCGTGACACTGAGGCTTGAGGGATACGAGCATGTTGTCCGGGAAGTGACCGTTACCGCGGATTCCCCGCAGGTCATCGCGTCCCTTGTCCGGCAATCGTCCACTCCGGCAACGGCTTCCCCGGCAATCCCCGCTACCGCAGCACAGGAGACCGTGGGCACCCCCATACCACAGCAGGCAGCGGCAACAACCGGTTCGCTCTCGATTACGACAACCCCGCCCGGCGCGCTCGTGTTTATCGACGGGCAGATGAAGGGTATCAGCCCGGCCGCCATTCCCGGGCTTGCTCCCGGGCCGCATAAGATCCGGCTGGTCCTGGACGGGTACCAGGACTTCGAGACCACAACAGAGATCGCCGCCGGGTCGACCTCGGAATTTATCACCGGGCTCTCCACCCGGAAAACAGTCCCCGGGTTTGAAACCATTGCTGCCCTTGCTGCAGTGAGCCTGGTTCTCATCTTCCTCTCCTGCCGGAAGAGGGATTCATAACTCCCGGAAACAGGCATCTTTTTTTCACAATGCTTATGCCCTGACACCACACCAGACAGGATGTGGATATCTATATTCTGCGGCACGGGAAGGCAGAGGACAGCACACCGGAAGGCGGCGATGCTGCACGCCGGCTGACAAAGAAGGGCTCCGAAGAGATCCTTGGCGTCGGGCTCTTTTTGGCCGCGCAGGATCTGGAGTTCGATCTCATCGCTGCAAGCCCGCTTGCCCGGGCACAGGAGACCGCGACGATCATTGCCGGCGTCCTGGACTACAAAAAGAAGCCGGCATCATGGGACGTGCTGGTGCCGGGCAGCGGGCCGGATGCAGTCTGCCACGAGATCAGTCGTCACGCGAAATCTTCTGCCATTCTTCTTGTAGGCCACGAGCCGCTCCTCTCCTCGCTCATCAGCAGGATCATCTCGGGAACCGAAGATGCCGGGATCGCGATGACCAAGGGGGGACTCGCAAAGATCCGCGACGTCTCCTTCACGCAGCGCCCGTCCGGGGAGCTCCACTGGCTCCTCACGGCAAAGCAGATGACCCTGCGGAAGTGAGAGGGATGCTTTTTCGCATCTAATCGCAATGTCCAAAAATCCCTGACGCCAACGGTAGATCCATGACAGGTGACCCGGTGTACCGGAAAGCGACGTTTGCCGCCGGCTGTTTCTGGGATGTTGAGGCCGCATTCCAAAACCTCGACGGGGTACTGGAGACGGTCGTGGGGTATACCGGAGGTTCTGTGCCGGATCCGACCTACGAGCAGGTGGCCGCAGGCACCACCGGCCATGCCGAAGCGGTGGGCATAGTTTTTGATCCATCCGTTGTCTCATACGGCCAACTCCTCGATGCGTTCTGGGAGATGCACGACCCGACGCAAGGTGGGGGGCAGGGGGATTACACCGGCCCCCAGTACCGCTCCGTGATCTTTTACCATGACGAAGAACAGAGAGAGGCAGCAACAGCCTCCCGCGACCGGCTGGCGGCAGAAAAGCGGTACGGAGACCGGCCCATCAGGACGGAGATCCTCCCCGCCACGACATTCTGGCCTGCCGAGGAGTGCCACCAGCAGTTCTATCTCAGGTGCGGGCAATCGTTTGTCACCAGCCGGCAGATCTGGGAATGAAGAAAATCCGGCCCCGCACTCCTGTGGGCCGGGTGGGATCCGTGATATAAGCGGCCCGATCTCCGCGTTCTTTGGTATAACCGCGCGGTTTGATCAGCGCACCTTCGCTATTTTACCAATATATGTGCAGCAGCACCCGATGTTCTGATCAGAGTGTTTCGTTTGTCCCATGCAGGCAAAGAAGCACTCGTATCCGGCAAGACCTGTCGTGGAGGTCTGCGGGAGAACGGCTGCCGGCACACTTTCCCCGGCACCCTCTCCTGCGCGGCCTTTCGTGCACGTCCCGGATAGCACAGATCACCAGCGGGCTTGCCGCCTGCAAGGCGCCGAACCGGTGTCCTGCGGCCACAAGCCAGGAGACCAATGCCATGACCTCACCAGAAATCCCGGCCCCGGGCACGCACCTTCCTCCCGCACACCAGGATGCCCGGGAAGGATCCCCGGCCGGCACCCGTGCACTACCGCACCGGATGCCGGTGATGGGATGGATCCGGGAGATTGCACCAAGCGAGAACTGGCGCACGACCACCATACTCCGGCGCCACCGCGATTCCTCGCTATCACCAGCACCATAAGAGAACTGTCCTTTGCACACGGGACAGTTCAGTCATTGTTCCATACCGCTGTGCCGGGAGACCAGCCCGGCACAGTCAACTCCTCTTCTTGAAAAAAGGAAAAAATTCAGTTACCGGATCTTCGTGCCCGGTTCCACCGGTTTCAACGGGACGAGAAGCGATGCCGCATCGCCCGCCGCAAGTACCATACCGTTGCTCTCGACCCCGAAGATCTTTGCGGGAGCGAGGTTCGTGACAACGACTACATCCTTCCCGACAATCTCCTCCGGCTTGTAGAACTGCTGCATGCCGGCAACGATCTGGCGCTGCTCGCTGCCAATGTCCACCACCAGCTTAAGGAGCTTGTTCGACTTCGGCACGGGCTCCGCGGACAGGACTTTTCCGGTCCGCAGGTCGAGTTTCTGGAATTCTTCGAATGTAACCACGGGGATCTTCTCCGCTTTCTTGTTTGCATCGGCAACGCGTTTCTGGAGGAGCGCGTCAAGCTCCTTTACCTGCCCCTCCTCCATCTTCACAAAGAGGGGGGTAGGGGGCTTGAGACAGGCCCCGGGCACCGGGTGCAGCGCATCGCTGACCGGGTGCTTTGCCACCTCGTCGTAGAACCCGAGCTCCTTCCAGCACCGCTCCGCCGCATCCGGCATCACCGGCTGGATCAGGAGAGCGAGGGCTTTGACGATCTGGCAGGCGTTCTTGATCACCTGCGCCGCTGCCGCTTTGTCGGTCTTGACCAGTTTCCACGGGGCGTTGGTCTGGATGTAGGTATTGCCGAACGCGGCAAGGCCCATCACCGCATCGACCGCACCCTTGAACTCGTAGTCCCGCATCAGCTGGTCAACATTCGCGAGAGTCTTTTCGATCTCGGCCATGATCGCCGGGTCGACAGTCCCGCCCGGCACGCCCTCGAACTCTTTCTGGGCAAAGAAGAGCGTGCGGTACACGAAGTTGCCAAAGATGTTGACCACTTCGTTGTTGATCCGTTCCGCAAAGAGCGGCCAGGCAAAGTTCAGCTCCTTGGTGTGGCTCGTGTACGAGAGAAGGTAGTACCGGAGATAGTCGACCGGCAGGCCCTTGTCGAGATAGTCGTCATTGGTCCAGACAACATATCCCCGTGACTTCGAGAACTTATGGTCGTCGACTTTCACCATCCCGCTGGCAACGACAGCGTGCGGCACGCCGTAACCAGCGCCTTTGAGGAGCGCCGGCCAGAAGATCGAGTGGTGGTAGATGATGTCGCCGCCGATGAAGTGCGTGACGCGGTTATCGCCACACCAGTACCGCTTCCAGTCCTTTCCGTTTGCCTTCGCCCATTCCTCGGTGAACGCGATGTAGCCAATCGGGGCATCGACCCAGACATAAACCACGAGGTCGTCACGGCCCGGAAACTTCACGCCCCAGTCAAGCGTTCGCGTGATACACCAGTCATGGAGCTCGTCCTTGATCCACCCGATAGCATAGTTCTTCGCATTGGTCGTGCCCCGGAGCTTGTCGAGATGCGGGAGGAGGAAGTCCTTGAACTCCGAGAGTTTGAAGAAGAAATGCTCCTGGTCGCGGAACTCCGCTTTCGTGCCGCAGACCTTGCAGACGGGATCCTTGATCTCGCCCGGCTCCAGGTGCTTGCCGCATCCCTGGTCGCATTCATCGCCACGGGCCGGTTTGCCGCAGTGCGGGCAGATCCCCTCGACATAGCGGTCGGGAAGGAACCGTTTGCATTTCGTGCAGTAGGCCTGGTGGACAACCTGCTTGTAGATGTAGCCGTTCTTTTCGAGCCGCGAGACAATGTCCTGTGTCCGGTGGTGGTTAGCCGGATCGTCCGTCATGCCGAAACGGTCGAAGACAACCCCCATCCGTTTGAACGTCTCATCGAAGTGCTTGTGATATTTCTCCGAAAGCGCACGGGGCGTTGTCCCGGCCTCTTCGGCCGAGACCACGATCGGGGTCCCGTGGTTGTCCGAACCGCAGACGAAGACGACCTCTTCGCCTGCCCGCCGCATGTAGCGGACATACGCATCGGCAGGTACGTATGTTCGCAAATGGCCAAGATGGCAGGGGCCGTTTGTGTACGGCAGCCCGCAGGTGACGAGCAGCGGCGTTTGATTCATCACTATGTTTTAGATGGTTCTGCGTAATAAGATCTGTAGATGGCAAAACAGCTGGACCTCCTGACGCGGGCATTCGGGGCAGAGCCCCCGGTCCCGGATCGTGCTGTGCTCGCTGACTGGATCGCGGAGCACCGGGGCAGGCTTGCTGACATCACCACGTACCGTCTCGACCAGTCCCTTGCGCCCCAGCTCCCGGCAGGGATCGGGACGCCCTGCGCAGGGGGAAGATTCTATGCGGACCGTATCTCTGGATGCATCGAGGGGATCACGGAGAACAGGGCAACCGGGGATCTGCATGCCAATACCCCCGACATCATCGAGGACGCGGCAGCAATCGTGGTGCAGAAGAAGGGCGCATGGTGCGCCATGCCGGCGCCGCATGCACTCGGCATACAGGACGCGTATTATGGCGATGCCGATGAATGGAACGATGCGATCTGCGGGATCTACCGCACGCTGATGCGGGCCATGCGGGA
>Ga0302253_1000919_pt1 | contig 20557 bp, 18 predicted proteins | sample AAG_RA_Trp_MG_FD_193537 | JGI IMG/M metagenome (GOLD analysis project Ga0302253, IMG submission 193537) | Enriched activated sludge microbial communities from anaerobic digester in WTTP, New Holstein, Wisconsin, United States - AAG_RA_Trp | ecosystem: Engineered > Bioreactor > Anaerobic >...
ATCCGGCTGGTATAATGTGACGATCCCGGCTTCCACTCCCCCCGGGGCTGATTACCAGATCCGGGTATCCAGTACCGCTTATCCGGCATGCACCGATACCAGCGATCTCACCTTTACCATCGGGTGATTTCTCTCTTTCAGGGCGGGATTCAGGGGATCCTTCCTTTTTCTGCGCCGTTTTCAAGAGTACCCACCACCTTTAAAAAATGGATGCCAGAAGCACATTATCCAGAAAAGGTGCCGCAACATTTATCGTTCACGGTTCTTTTTCTCTTCTCATCGGGAAGCAGGACTCGTCCCTGCATCCCCTGGAGATAAGTGCCATGACCCCCTCCCATTCGTCTAAGATCAGCAAGGTAACGTATTACCGTATTTACGCAGATGCCCAGGGAAACTCCCACTTTGCGACCGATATCATCGAACAGAGCAGTGTCCAGGCAGCCCCCCCTGCCGCCCCGTTCTACGTTTCAGGTGACCATCCTGCAACGAAATACCGGTTCTATACCTTCGAGCCAGGCTGGATCGGCGACTGGCACCCGGCCCCCACACGGCAGTTCCTTGCCCTGCTATCGGGAACCGTTGAGATGGAGACGACCGATGGCGAGGTGAGACACTTCGCACCAGGAGACCTCGTCCTCCTGGAAGATACCACGGGCAGAGGGCACGTGACGCGGAACACCGGCCAGGGATATGCCATGTACTTCGTGGTCCCCGCCCCCTGATGCCCTGATACGGTGCCATCCCAGGCATCTGAATGAAATCGACCTGGTGCAGCCAATCCTGGCAATTCTATGACAAGCATTACTCAGGGATCCATCACCGGCCCCTGCCCTGAAGAACGACAAGCAGTACGGAGATCAAGAGAGGGGGACCGATTTGTATCTACCTGCCAGGTAAGCGGAGGGTGATCCCATCTCATTCCCCTTCTCATCGGAGATGCTCTCCCTGTAATGCCAGTATTTTAAGTTACCTATATATACCAGCACATCAACCCTTATCGTGAGGTAATCAAGGTGGCAGATTTACCTATAGCAGCAGTTATCAGAATTGCTAAGAAGAATGGAGCAGAGCGTGTCGGTCACGACGGTGCTATTGCTCTGGTAAAGGGCGCAGAAGAATACATTGCAAACCTGACCCGTGAGGCAAACAGGCTCGCGATGCATGCAGGACGAAAGACCATCAAGGAAGAGGACGTCCTGCTCGCAATAAAGATGTAGTCATTCCAGGTTCTTTTCCCTTTTTTTCCGGATATGAAGTGTTATTTCCCTGAATGAAGGCCAATAGGAAATCGTTCCGCGATGAGATCGTGTCCGGAGAGTAGTGCAGAACGGCAGTGCACACTGATCATCACAATATAAGCAGCTCACTCGAGCGGATCATCAAACCGCCGTACATCGCTGTCTTTGCATTCCTCGAGCATCGCAATCAATCGATCGTCGTAGGGCTGATCCCATTTCATCAATGCCCGTCGGGCTTTCTCCACGGTTGCATGATCATCTCAGTATCGGCAGGCTTCCACAGCATAGAAGGGAATGGTCACAGCAGGGTATGAGGAGAAGCCTGTGAGAAGCGTGAAAAAGAACTATTCTCGGGTAAAGTGGCGGGATTGGGGGTTTTTACAATTAGTTCCTACATTTTACCTTTCGTTGTTCCCACCACTAGCGGCACTCCTGATCAAGGTGGCTTATGGAGGATAGAATACCGCCAATGTTTTATTGGTTTCGGATTATAATATGTTTCCGGAGATCCTACCACACCACTTATCCGCCTCTCTCCCACGGGTATTCTCTCTCCTGTTCCGGATGATCTGCCCGTCCGCATTCCGACCGCTATCGCTTGACATGATTCACTTCGGTCATGGTCCCTTCCTCAATCCGGTCACAGACTGCTGCAAGGTCGGAAAAGACAGCCCTGAACTTTGGAGACTGCCGCCAGTCGGCAACGCTCTCATGGGATTCCCAGGGTCCAAAGGCGACGAACAGCTGGGGATCGTCATTGTCACGCACGATGTACATCCACCGGGCACCTTTCGAATGGTTCAGCGTCCACTGGGCAAATTGTTGCCATTTTTCCAGGAACTGTTCTTCCCTCCCTGCTTTTACGGTAAAATACCGGAATGCAAACACGACACCCTCTCCGATCATCTCTCTCCATCCCTCCTGGTTGCCCTGTAAAACATCGTTCCAATCCTCCTCCCGCTTCCGTTACGACTCCATCCGGGCAAGCGTCCCCAGGATCTCCTTGATCGTCTCCTCCTTCTTCTTGAGATGGTTGCGGAAGTCCTGCTTGTCGGTATCGGCAACCTCCATCCGGAGATCGGAGAGATACTCCGTAAGCACATTCTTCAGGATCGAGACCTCTTCCTTTGTCAGCGTGAGCATATACATCTGTTTCCCCCTTCTCCCTGCATCCCCTAAGGTTCTGGGATGAATATCTCATCGGTACACCCCTATTTTAAGGTAACTCCTGTCTGGCGATACCCCTGCTGGGAGCCCGGAACACTCCGAATGATGACAGGATGTACTCATACTCTCATGATTGTGAGAGGATTGCTCAATGAAAGCTCCCGTGAGAATTGTTACCCGGCACCATCAGTTTAATATATCCTTTTCAGAATGTGGTGTATGAACACCCTGCACTCTATTCCACTGCTCCTGATCGCCCTTGTCCTTGCTGCGGGCTGCACTTCAGCTCCCGATACCATGACCACCGGGCCGGAACCGACGTGCGGAACCCTCGCGGCGGCAACCACAACATCCGCAGCACTCACCCGGCTCACCATAGGGGTGAATGCCACCTTGCAGGAGATGGACGCCATCCTCGCTACGGCAGCCACAGCGATGGGTACAACAGGGATTACCGGGCCGGGGGCAAACGCAACCCTGGCACTGGTCGCTGCTACCACCCCGTATGCGATTGACGCCGTCTCCATCTCCGCGGAAGGACGAATCGCGGCCGTCATGCCGGAGCAGTACTGGGCTGCGGTCGGCACCTATGTAGGCAACGAGAGCCACAACCAGCAGGCACTGCAGGAACGCCGTCCCCTGATGACCCCTGTCTTCCCGGCAGCGGAAGGATTTGATGCCGTCTCCCTCAGGCGACCGGTGACGGACAGCACCGGAACGTTCCTCGGTCTTGCCACGGTACTCTTTAACCCGCAGGAATTGATCGCGGACCAGGCGGATAAAGCCCTCGAGGGCACCAATTACACCGCGTGGGCAATCGATATGAGCAGCCACCTGATCTACGACCGGGATCCCGCTGGTCTGGTCGGGCGGGACATGCTCACCGACCCTGCCTTTACCGATTATCCCGACCTCGTAGCGTTCGTGCAGAAGATCATGGCCGAGCCTGCGGGGAACGGCACCTATACCTTCACCCCCACGAAAGGCGGTCCAGCGGTCGTGAAGGACGCAGTGTGGGGAACGGTGGGGCTCCACGGGACGGACTGGCGGATTGTGGTGGCATCGGAACGATAAGGGGGGGAGCGAGAACCGGGGGATCCGTGCCCTCACTATTTTTCGGGAAACATCTATGGCATTTTTTTGATCTGGTTCCGGATTATCCGGGATGTATGGGCAGATTTCGAGTTCTTCAACGATTATCAAACGGAGTGATCACAGTGCATCCTGAGAAGGAGGGGTTCACGGGCGATCGCAGATGCCCTAGGTGAGGATCCTGATTGTAACTCACATCGCCATCAGCAGATAACGATGAGCCCTGACTATTCGATGTTCTTGGAGTCATTTTCAGTTCGTAAGCCAGCAGGCGATCTACTCCTCTGTGAAAATATTCCCGGGACTGTAAGTCTCTTTCAGATATTCTCCATTTTCCGATGGTGAATTGCCACTCCAGTGAAAAAATAACAACCTTCTTATCTTCCTCAGTAATATGATGGAATTTGGATACAACAATGAGGGACATCTGCTGAGTCAAATTCGCCTGTCTGAGGTATTGTATCCCCTAAAACGAGGAGAGGAAATGAAACGCTGGATGGTAATGTTGCTTGGATTATTCATCATAATGATCTTTTCAATACCAGTAGTTGCAGAAAAAAAAGTGGAAACGATTGAGGATATATTGCCATCACCGATATCCGTAGGATGTGGGATGGATACGCAAACCCCAGTGTTTAGTGGTGCTATCTATTCAAATTATGATACCGTCTTCGTCCATGGAACACAAGCTGTAACTGAAGTATATAACAATCCGGATATTGTCTACGTCAATGATCAGGGGTGGGGGCATGTTACTGTTCTCCATGAAGGTCCTGTTGGCAGCGGGTACAGAGATGCTTGGATACACTGTCCTATACCAAGTTATGATAAAAAGACAGGAGGAGTACAACCCAGAGTCAGATATCTAGCGTTAGATTTTGCATCTGATTATAGTGGGGTCGGATGGCCGGAGGTTGATCAAATAGATATTTATAATGGATGTGGTAAGGTTAAGGAAATTCATCCAAGCCCTGCGATCTATAATTCTGGCGCATGTAGTGTAAAAATAATCGATCTTAACGGCTGGTATTTATTCAATCGTGGGTTGAATATCTGCCTGCACATAAGGAGCCAGTCAATAGCTGATAGGGCGTTCACAATCGCAGGATATGGTGCAAGGTTTGAGTGGTAATCCTCCAACTTTTTTTTCGTAACCGACTTGCATATTGCGTTTACAGAGTCCTTATGGAGCATTTAATCGGCCAATCGCAGGGAACCTCTCTTGATACCAGACCAAGGACAAGGTTTCTATTGTAGAATCATCGAAAGGGGTGAATGGATACAAAAGGGTAGATGCGGAGGATTCATACTGTCAATAGTATTTTTCAGATAACAGAATCTGATTTTTGCCTGTCTTTTAGTTCATTCTCTTCATTCTCTCGGATTGTATCCTTAATGCGAGGTGAGGAAATTGAAACGGGTGATGGTACTACTGCTGGGAGGAGTATTCATGGTAATGCTCTTTATACCAGGAATGGCAGAAACAGACGCAATATCCAGGGATAGATACCCTGCTATAGTTGGTGGATCAGGGGTAAGTATTACTGGCACTCAGAGCCCCGTCCTCAATGGGGGTGCTTTTACAAATTATGATACCGTTTTTTTGCATGGATCAATGGCAGAGGCCAATACGGGATCATTAGGTGTTTATTATGAGGGTAATTCTGCTACCGGCTATTACGTCAGTCTTGTTCCCCAGAATAATCACGTCCTTGTAACCTGCCCCTTCTTTAGTTATGACTCGAAGCAGGGGGGAATATACCCCGCAGTTAGGTACCTTGGTTTGTATTATTATACAACGGGGGGAGCAGAAATTGAACATCTAGAAATTTATAATGGACCTCATTATATCAAGACAATTTATTTTACCCCTCCGCTCAAAAGCCCTGATGATTTTACCGTTCATATTATTAATCTGGGTGAATGGATTCGATTCAATCGTGGATTGAACATGGAGGTAACCGTCCATAATCCGTCATTGACAGATACTGGGGGGGTCTATATAGGAGGGTATGGGGCCCGGTTTGAGTGGTAACCCTCTCATTTTTTGAGGAGATATTTCCATCAAATACGACTCTGTTGGTTTCCACAGAATAGGGAGGCGAGGCATATCACTGGTGTTCTGAAGCCCCCAGACAACGCTTAATAGCCGTCGAATATCCTTGAAACCAGATAAATTTCCGAATGGATTGAAAAAGATTAGACAGCCCGCTCACTCACCGCTCACGCATCACTGATCGCAAACATCCCGTTGCTTGCATCAGTGCAGGCGGGGTAGCTTTCGCTGGTAACCTGTATCCAGTAATCAGATCCCAATGGGGTGGAGGAGGGAATTGGAACAAGATAGGGACTGGATTCACTCGCGTCGATCAGAATACCCGTGAGCGTTTTCAGGAGTGTTGTTCCTTTCAACACCTCGATTTTTACCGTGGGACCGGGATTGCCGGTATACGTCCAGCGTGTGGGAAGGTCAGATCCCAGGGAAAAGGTTTCCCCATCGGTTGGAGAGACAACGGTGAGAGCGGGAACAATCATGAATGATGCATCGCTCGTATCCGTACAGGCAGGGTAGCGGGTGCTGGTGACCCGGATCGTATAATCATCACCGAGGGGGGTGGAGAAGGGAACGGTCAGATCCAGAGATCCTGTTCCATTCAATCCGATAGGAAAGCTGGAGCTGATAGTCTTCAAGAGCGTTCCCGACCGGAGTGCCTCGATTTTGACGGTGGATCCGGGATTGCCGGTATAATTCCAGCGAATGGTCTGGCTGGAACCCTGAATCCAATCTTCACCGCCGTCAGGAGACAGGACGGTAATCGCCGGACTGATCGTGAAGGGTGAATCGCTCGTATCTATGCAGACCGGGCATCTGGTACTGGTGACCCGGATCTGGTAATCGTTGCCTGGGGGCAGGGCATAGGGAACCGTTACAGGGAACGATCCCGACCCGTCGGACCCGACAGCATAACTCTGATGAACCACCCGCACTGCGGTTCCCTTCAGGAGTTCGATGGTGACAAAAGGCCCGGGGTTACTGGTATAGTTCCACTCGATGGTCTGCAGGGAACCCTGCACCCAGTCCTCACCACCCCCTGGAGTTGCGACTGTGATGGAGGGGATCACGCTGATCGAGAAGGGCAGATCACTGGTATCGCCTATACTCGGATAGGTGGTGCTGGTGACGCGGACCCGGTACTCGGTCCCGAGGGGCATGTCAGGCGGTACTGGCACAATGAGAGACCCTGTTCCGTCTGTTCCCACCGGGGTGCCGGGGGTGACGATCCTGAACAGGGTTGACCCATTCAGCAGCTCGATCCTGACCGTGGAACCCGGATACCCGGTATACTCCCACCTGATGATCTGGTAGGTGCCCTGCGGCCAGTCATCACCACCGTTGGGAGAGACTAGGGTGATGGTCGGCTTGGGGAACACCGTGATGTAGCTGTACTTGATCTCGGTATCACTCCCCTGCCCATTGGTAGCCGTCAATTTCACGGAGTAGGAGCCGGGTTCCGTGTAGGTGAAGGCTGGGTTTTTCGACTGGCTGTCCCTGATGTTGTCATTCTGGAAGTCCCACGCCCAGCTGGTCGGGAAGTTTACGGACTGATCAAAGAACTGGACCGTCAATGGGGCATTGCCATATCGAATATCGGAGGTAAATTCTGCTATTGGACGATAGCAGCTGGGGCATCCCGATCCATCGACTTCCAACGCATCGGTCGGTATTGCAGCGCTCACAATTCCTATACTCAATGCCAGAGAGGCAATGAGGATTGTCATTATGACCAGGTTTTTTTTCAAAGCCACCGCTTATCTCCTCCTCTCAGGGAATGATTGCATTTTCTCATGTTATAGGTGATGATGATACTGCCTCAATTACTCGGACACTCCCCTGTAATTCACGAGCCCTTCATCTCACGCCATGGGGGTGAACCAAAAACATGAAGACTCATTTCCCGTTATTAGAAAGGTGTCAGAGGCAGGAATGGAAGCCTTCACCATTTTGTCACCATCATTGGTTGGCAAATACTTTTATAGTGCACTAATGGTGTTTTACACGCTGGAGCCAGAAAAATAGATCTGGTTCCCGTATGCCATCTAGTGTACTGCCTCATAGTGAAACTCAGGGATGGATCCATCCAACATATTGCCACGACTCCAGACATTGAGAATGTCATGAAATACGGGAATGATGACCTATTTACTTCTATGGCATCTGATGGTCGGCTGTGCCTCATCTCCTAGATGGTAGAGGGAAAAACTCCTGACTAGGTGACAAAGGGGATGAAATCTTTCGAACCTGTCTGCGGGAGTACCCTAACGAATCTCCTGATCGAGGTGAATGTATGAAGACATGGAAATTAGTGGTAGTTTTACTTCTGTTTGGTTTACTTCTCATCAATGTGAGTTCTGCAACAGATGGTTGTGGTGATTGCGGGTGCGATGGATCAGCAGGATACATGCATCTAACACCCGAACAAATGGCTGAGATGCAGCATGATTATGACACTGCAGTTCACATCACGGCCGCAGACTTGCCGTCTCTTCCTCCCGATGATGCCCCAACTTCGCACGACAATCTCCCGTTCATTACGTATGTTCCAGGAGACAGGAATCAGGGGAGTTGCGGTAATTGCTGGGTGTTTGCCAGTACCGCTGCGATGGAAATGGCTCATCATGTAACCTATGGAATTAATGATCGCCTCTCTGTCCAATGGTTTAATTCCAGGTATAACAATGGCGGTCCTGGCGGATTCGCATGCTGTGGGGGATGGCCGGCTCAATTTGCATCGTTTTATAATACTGCTGGCCTTCAATTCGCGGTCCCGTGGGCCCCGAACACCAATGCAAATTTCCAGGATGGTATTCGATGCTGTCATAATGCCGATCCAAGCAATCCCTGCCTCCCTCCAAATGACTCTACAGCCGTTCCCTTTGCAACGATCACAACAACTCCCAATTACGCACTTACCAATGTGCAGCAACAAACCATCACAACCATGGGATCAACAACACAGGCACAAGCAATTGCAAATATCAAGGCAGTGGTGGATAATAACGAGGCTGTGATATTTTCATTCTATCTGCCTGTCTGGTCTACTTTTAGCAATTGGTGGGGGAGTAACAACGAGAATGCTATCTTCGATATGGATCAGGAAGATGGAGTAGCATGGAATTCAACAACAGGCGGTGCCCATGCAGTGACAATTGTTGGATATGACAATTCAGATCCCAACCCTGCAAATCACTATTGGGTAGTCCTGAACAGTTGGGGAACCGCTGGAGGTCTCCGACCGAATGGGCTCTTCCGTATCCCAATGGATATGAATTACCAAACCCTCGCCCCCGGTAAGAGTGACAGCGGACAGGCTTTCTACTTTGAAAGGTTGACTGTTCAGTTCGCAAACCACCCCCCGATAGCGAACGCGGGTGGTCCTTACAATGCCCCAGAAGGAACCATGATCACCTTCGATGCATCCGGTAGTTCCGATCCTGATGGCGATACCCTCCAGTACCGCTGGGATCTCAACGGAGATGGGATCTTTGAGATAGACTGGACCACGGATGCTACGGTGAGCCACACCTGGTGCGATGAGTATAGTGGCACGGTTACCCTTGAAGTAACCGATGGGATCGTCATCATTCCGAGCAATGATACGGCACCAGTAACCGTGACGAACGTAGACCCAGTTGCAGTTGCTCTCGTGAATCCATTGATCGCAAATGAAGGCCAGGAAGTAACGTTCGATGCCAGTGGCTCATCCGATCAGGGATGCGATACACTCAGCTACCACTGGGACTTCGGTGTCGGAGACCAATTTGCTGCCGTGCCAGTTACCACATTTACCTATTGCGAGCTCGGCCCCCATACCGTGATATTGACCGTCAATGATGGTGACGGGGGAGAAGATACCGACACGGTCACGGTCACGGTCAACAATGTCCCCCCTGAAGCGTACGCCGGGCCGGACCAGACCGTCGATGAAGGTGATACTGTTCAGTTCGATGGATCGGCGACCGGTGGAGGATACTGCGATACGTTCACCTACTCGTGGGACTTTAATGACGGATCCAGTGGGAGTGGTCAAGCGCCAACACACGAGTACTGTGATAACGGAGTCTATTCCGTGATACTGACAGTCACCGATGACGACGGTGCTTCAGACACGGACACGCTTACTGTCACGGTCAACAATGTCGCACCAGTCGCCCATGCAGGTGATGACCAGACCATCGATGAAGGTGATACCGTATCGTTCAGTGGCACGGCGACAGATGCCGGGACCTGTGATACGCTCAGCTACTCATGGGAATTCGGCGATGGCAGCCCTGCGGTGACCGGGACCCTGATGCCCACGCATGAGTATTGCGATAACGGCGTCTATACCGTGACACTCACCGTCACTGATGACGATGGTGATACGGGGACCGACGAGCTCATCGTCACGGTCAACAACGTCGCTCCCACCGTCACGAAAGGTGCGATGGAACAGCCGAACCCCGAGTTCATCCTGCCATTGCAAACCTTGACTTTCCACGGCACGTTCAGTGATCCCGGGTGGTGCGACAGCCACACCGCTCTCTGGTCATTTGGTGATGGCCAGACAGCTGTCGGAACGTTGACAGAAGAGAACCTCTACCCGGATGCGACCGGGACGGTAATGGCAACCCATGCCTACAGCGCACCGGGCGACTACCTGGTGACTGTCACGGTGACCGACGATGATGGTGGTGCAACCACTACTGGAGAATGGTCCGTCCATGTCGCAGATGTGGCTGAAGCGAAGCATATCCTGGCTGGCTATATCCAGAGCCTCCCTCCCAGTGCATTCAAGGGCAAGGCAGATCAACGGAAGGCAGCATTCGCCAACATGTTTGATGCCCTGGATGACATGATCGAGAATGAGGAATGGAACGGCTTTGTCACGTCAATCCAGAACAATGTTCGCGAGAAGGCTGACGGACATGTAGATGGAAAACCCAACGATGACTGGATAACTGACAAAGTCGCTCAGGAACACATCTGCATGAAGATCGATGATATCGTGGCATATGTGGAGACCTTCATGTAAGGTGAAGAGATCCAATACCTCATTTTTTTCTCTTCGTGCAGAGAACGAGCTGATCCAACTACACCAATGATGGATACAAGGGGGATAAAAAATGAAAACGAGCCCCACAGTGCATGAGCAATACTGGATGATACCCTGGATGGTATTTTTTTTGATCGGAATATGCCTCTTCTCTGTTGGGTTCACTTCTGCTTCTGATGACATTATTCTGCAACCTGGCATGGTGCAGGTCAAATTCCAGGAAGGGTCGGAGATCCACTCGGTAAAATCCGGTGCTATCAGTCCTGGGGATACTGACATCTTTGTGTCCGATAGTGGCCTGGATATCTCTGAATTCAATGCTATTCTGATCGAGAACCATATCCTGAAGGCCAAACGTGTCTTTGAGAAATATTCAAAAGAAGAATTGAAAGAGTTAAAGGACACTGCTGAAAAAAAATCAAAGAAGAAAAATCCCGACCTGAACCTACATTACGATCTCTCTTTTCCGGAGACTGCCGATATCATTGATATTGCGACGACGCTCAATCAACTGAGTTACGTCGAAAGGGCAGAATTAGTGTCCATTGTACCCCCTCCCCTGTTGTTGCCGGCTGATCCCCGGATAGGCAACCAGGTTACCGATCAATGGTATCTCATCAGAATGAATGTCCCTTCCGCCTGGCTCAATGCTGATGGGAGTGGGATTACCCTCGCGGATTGTGACGCCGGGTTCAACCTCACCCACTTTGAACTTGCAGCGAACTATGACCTTGCACAGCGCTATGATTTTGCCGATTTCCATGCACCATACAATGTCGAGGATGGGACACAGGTACGCCATGGCACGGCAGTTGTCGGAATCATCGCCGCAGAAGCAAACGGACAGGAGATGGCGGGCATTGCTTATCATTCGCAGATCATCCCTCTCCAATACTGGAATTATGATGCACGACTAGACGATGAAAATTTTAACACGGCTCTCGCAAATTCGGTGCTGGGAGGAATTAGCCGCAACGCAGACATCGTGGTATTAGAAGCCCAAACCGCTACTGGCTCTGCTGAAACCATTACTGCAGTCCAGAATGCAGTGATTACCGTGGTGAACACGGGCATACCGGTCGTTGCTGCAGCAGGCAACTATAACCAGCAACTGGTAACAGAATCCATTGTTGATACGGGCAGTATCATTGTCGGTGCACTCAATTTCAGTAATCAACGGGCATTCTGGTCAGGGGGCCAGGCAAGCAATTATGGATCCCGGGTAGATGTCGCTGCATACGGCGAATCACTCTTTACATCGGCACCGGGTGATGCTTTTGTTACGAATTTTAGTGGAACTTCCGGGGCAACTCCCCAGGTTGCCGGTATTGTTGCATTGATGCTCGATCTCAACCCTTCCCTCACCCCTGACCAGGTGCGAACCATTCTGCGGGCTACGTCAACTCCTGTCGATACTGACAAGCCGGTTGGAGGACTGGTGAATGCCTCTGCGGCACTTCGTGCCCTGAATATGATCCCATACGCAGATCACGGAGGACCTTATAGTGGCAGTGTCAACCAGGAGCTATCCTTCAGTGCCGCGGGATCGTACGACCCCGATGGGGATGCCATTTCATACGATTGGGACTGGGGCGATTCAGGACCACATGGCAGCGGTGCTACCCCAGTCCATCAGTACAGTGCAGGCGGCACCTATGTCGTTGCCCTGACAGTCACCGACTCCAACGGGCTGATCGATATAGGAAGGACCACCGCCACCATCAGCGATGCAGCACCAAACGCTCCCCCCGTTGCGGTCCCGGGCGGCCCGTCCTGCAGCAGAACCGAGACGGCCATTGCCTTTGACAGCAGTGGATCGTTTGACCCTGATCCAGGAGACTCGATTGTCGTTTACGAATGGGACTGGGATGACGGGACCACCCGTGGAAGCGGTATCAGCCCCACCCACACGTACAACGCATCCTGCTCTGGTGAAAAGACCGTGCAGCTGAGGGTCCAGGACAGCAAGGGGACCTGGTCATCGTGGAGTTCTACCATGGTCGACATCAACGCCCAGCCATCCGCAGATCCGGGAGGACCCTACGAGGGATCGGTGGGAGAGGGTATCACCCTGAACGCCAGCGGATCATCTGACCCTTACGGTGGGGTCATCAGCCGGTATGAATGGGACTGGGACAACGACGGTATCTGGGATTGGGCAACAGATGCGGCGACAGCAGACCATACCTTCAACACCTCCGGTCTTCAGACCGTACGACTCCGTGTCCGGGACTCCTTCGATTGTGGCGCAGGTCCCTGGTGGTCTGACGTCGTCTTATTTGCGGTCGATATCATCAATAATAACACCCCTCCCCTTGTGAACGGGGGACCTGATGGCGAAATTGAGGAGGGCCAGATGTTCACATCGGCCGGCTCATACACCGATGCTGATGGGTCTGACACCCCTATCGCGACCGTCGATTACGGCGATGGGAGTGGGGTCCAGCCCCTCACTCTGGCTGCTGATAAGACCTTTGCGCTTAACCATACCTACGGTGACGACAATACCTGCTCTGTCACCATTACCGTCACTGATACGAACGGCCTTTCGGGGACGGCCATCGTTTTCGTGACCGTGAACAACGCTGCTCCCTGTGTCACCCCGGGCACGATGACGCAGCCAAATCCACAGTTCATCCTCCCAAATCAGACGCTGACCTTCGATGGTATTTTCAGTGACCCCGGCTGGCTCGATACCCATGCAGTGAACTGGGAGTTTGGCGACGGGTCTGGTACAGGCACCCTTACTGAAGAGAATATCCCCCCGGATGCCACCGGCACAGTGACGGCCTCCCATACCTATCATGCCCCGGGGGACTATACCGTGATCTTCAGGGTATCAGATGACGATGGGGGAGAGGCCTCTTCAGCGGCATGGACCATCCACGTCGCCGATGTGGCAGAGGCGGAGCAGGACCTGGCAGATTATATCCAGAACCTGCCATCCTCTGCATTTGATGGCTCGGAGATCAAGCGGAAGTCCTCATTTTCCAATACGTTTTCTGCACTTGACGATATGACTGCCAATGAAGAATGGGACCGGGTCATCAGAACACTCCAGAGCAATGTTCATGACAGGGCAGATGGAATGATTGATGGAAAATCCTGCGATGACTGGATAATAAATCTGACCGCACAGCAGCATATCTGTATGAAGATAGATGATATTGTGGCGTTTGTGAAGACAACGGAGAGGGAGGAACCTCCCCCCGCTGCAGCCACTTCCTCTTCTGCTGGTACGGAACTCCCCAGGCTTACAAAGGACGCTTCGAAACAGGACCTGTCCTTGGATAACGAAGAATATGACACAGAGAATGCGTTGATAACCGAAGGTTCCCCGGAAGAGAGCATGAAAATGATCTCCCGCGTCTCTGTCTCATCGGATGGGACCCAGGGGGATCGATATTCAAACTATCCTTCGATCTCGGCTGATGGAAGATTCGTGGCGTTCGGGTCAAATGCAAGCAATCTGGTGACAGGTGACCTGAACGGCGTTCGCGATGTCTTTGTCCATGACCTGCTGACCCATACCACCACCCGGATCTCAGTCGCAATGGATGGAACTCCGGAGAACGGATATTCCCAGAATCCTTCCCTCTCGGCAGACGGCAGGTACGTCACGTTCCACTCCTATGCAAGCAACCTGGTAACCGGCGATACCAACGGGGTAGCAGATGTCTTTGTCCGGGACCTGCTGACCCATACCACCACCCGGGTCTCGGTATCTTCTGCCGGACTACAGGCGGATAAGATTTCAACATATCCTTCGATCTCCGGCGATGGCAGGTACGTCGCGTTCCATTCATCGGCAACCAACCTGCTTTCCGGGGATTCAAATGGCATGTCAGATGTTTTCATCCATGATCTCCAGACGCACACTACCACCCGGGTCTCGATATCTTCCGCGGGGGATCAGGGTGACTCAGGTTCGGCGTATCCCTCGATCTCCGGTAATGGCAGGTATGTGGCGTTCTATTCATCGGCAACCAACCTGGTATCGGGGGACCTGAACGAGGATGATGATGTCTTTGTCCGGGACCTGCAGGAGGGCACCACCCTCCTTGTCTCTGTATCCACTACCGGAACACAGGGAGACCTCGATTCGAGTCATCCCTCCATCTCCGCAAACGGCCGGTATGTGGCGTTCCATTCATCGGCAACCAACCTGGTATCGGGGGATATGAACGAGGATGATGATGTCTTTGTCCGGGACCTGCAGGAAGGCACGACACGCCTTGTCTCCGTATCCTCTACCGGAGAGCAGGGGGATCGGATCTCAAGCTATCCCTCGATATCACCTGATGGCAGGTATGTAGGATTTGATTCATTTGCAACCAACCTGGTGCCGGGTGATACGAATGATAACAGTGATATCTTCATCCGGGACCTGCAGGAGGCGACGACAATCAGGATCTCTCTCGCCCTGGAGGGAACAGAGACCAACGGGAACTCGTATTACCCTTCGGTCTCATCAGAGGGCAGGTGTATTGCATTCCAGTCAACCGCCACCAACCTGGTGAATGGTGATACGAATGGCGTGAGTGATGTCTTTGTCTCTTCCTCTGCTGCACCGGAAATCACCCCTCCCGGCAGCCTGACCGGTCTTGTCAATTCGACCTACCAGAGGAGGTCAATTAACTGGACCTGGACTGACCCAACGGACGATGATTTCAGCCACGTGATGATATGGCTTGATGGTGTCTGGCAGGCTAATGTCACCAAAGGGATCAGGAACTATACTGCCAATGGTCTGCCTGCTGACACCGGGCATACCCTGGGGACCCACACTGTCGATACTGCAGGGAACATCAACCTGACATGGGTGAACCATACCGCATGGACAGCACCGGGCGCTCAATACGTCGTGTCACTTCCAGGCCAGGTCAATGTCCCGACCGATCCGGATGGTGACGGATTGTATGAGGATGTTAATGGTGGAGGAACCATCGGTTTCTTTGACGTTGTGTTGTTCTTCAATCATGTCGAATGGATGAGAGAGAACGAACCTGTTACGGCATTTGATTTCTCTGGGAATGGTGACATTGGGTTCCAGGATGTGGTGCTCTTCTTCAACCAGGTAGGGTAAGGGTACTCCCTTTTCCTTTGCAACCGAAAACATACCTGGGTCTCTATCAATTTTGTTTGTGAAATCATCTTGTCCCCGCTCCATTCACCCAGGGTTGTGAGCACCTCCCGCTGAAGCCTTTTTATCATAGAACTGGTGAAGTGGGCAACAAGGAGCCTTGGAAAGACTGGATCCGGGAAAGCTCCGACAGGAAAAAGAACCTCCATCAGGATCACACGAACCATCCTGGGCAATGGTATAAATACTGTAATCGAGCATGATGGATTGATGGAGTTCCTGCCGAAAGGCCGGCTGGACGCGTTCGCCGACGGGGTATTTGCGATCGTCATCACACTCCTTGTGCTCGATCTCGCCATCCCCGAAGTGGTGGAAGGGGTCATGCCGGCTCTTCTTGATCAATGGCCGGCATTTCTTGCCTATGTCATCAGTTTCTCCTTTGTCGGCAGCCTCTGGATCACCCACTCATCTATTACTGCCCTGATGAAACAGGAGACTCCCCATTCCTACCGGCTCACGCTTTTGATGCTCTTCTTTGTCTCGCTCATCCCCTTCACAACCAAACTCATGGCATTCTACCTCTCGCATCCACCCATGATCCCGGATCTGGCAAGCTCTGATTTCCTCTCCTGGTGGCATACGGTGAACGCGCTGGCGAGAACGGCACTGAGCGCTCCGGTGACCCTCTATGGCCTGGACCTGCTTGCTGCGTCTGTGACGATGAATGCGATCATGAAATCCGCGATCAAGACTCCTGACATGCTCATCACCGAATCAGCAAGCCCTGAGCTGGATGCACTGCAGCGGAGGCAGCAGAAAGGAGTCAATATCATCATCGGGACGCTGATCTTCGGATTCATACTCCCGGTCGTTGCCGTATTCGGGTACATTATCGTCTCAATCGTGTTCTTTCTCACCCCCACCATCACCGTGGCGAAAACGACCCTGGGGAAAGACAAGTGAGAAGCGGGAATATCGTTTCACTGGGTAGTTCCGCCAGGAAGTGCTCCACCATCGGGCCGGTTGAGTGGCATCACCTCTCCGGTCACTGATGCAACAACCACCATCAGGGAAGATTGGTGAGAAAGGGGATGACCGGCGTGCTTGTCAATTTTTGAGAAGTGGCTTGCCGGGTGGAGAGAATGAATGAAGTATCTCCACGCAGAGGAGATCGAAGTGGGAGGACGCGAGTGCTCTCCAAGGCTGCAGGAATCTTGTTTGAACGGTCACAGGCAGTACCGGTCAGGTCGAAATTCCGCTCACCGCCTCGAGATCCCTGCGAATCTGACGACGCATGAACCACTCTGCAAGCACTCCCAGGGCATGGTACAGGGGATTGACCGGGACATCGACATAATAGCGCCTCCCCTTCTCGAGCCATCCCTGGTCAGTCCAGTACTGGTGATCGGCAGGAGCCCGTTCGCCCAGCTCATCTGAAGGGGCTCTCCCGATATGAAATGCGAGTATATCGAACAGGTTCGGCCGGGAACGGGTTCCCCTGATGAGAGCGGCAAGGAAGGCATCAGCCGCCCTCTGTAGTTTCTTCTCGTTCTCCCGGAGAACAGAGGGGGGGAGAGGACCAAACGTTGCATGGGATCGTATCCCCACCTTTGCCGCAACATCAAATCCCCAGATACTGGCCACGAGAGTGAGATACTTCAGTACATCCTTACTTCCCACCGCCCCGGCCGAAGTGAGGAGTAAGGCTTTTTGCCGGAAGAACCGGGGACGGTGAAAGATATAGCCATGCCGGTCGATGAACAGCTTCATCAGGTAGGAGACCTGGAATCCGTAGACCGGGGTTGCAAAAATCACCCCATCCGCCTCCTTCATCTTCTGCTCGATAAGGGAGGCTTCATCCTTGAGCGTACAATACTCCTCACCCCGTTCAAAACACTGATAGCATCCGCGGCAGTCCTCGAGATGTGCCTCTTTGAGCATCACATATTCCCATTCAACCGGCACCTTCTCCTGGATGATCTCGCGGATCCGTTCGGCGGCACGATACGTATTCCCCTTCCGGGGACTGCCCATGATGACGAGAACCTTCATGGACATCACTTGGTCGTACCCGGTAAAAAACCTCTGAAAGAGATGCAGGCCCCGAAAGGTACCGATCCCCATCACCCTTCTGTTCTCATCCCGGTCGAGAAAGCCACATGGTGGGCATTTTCTTCACCAGGGATAGGCTTTCGAAAAAAGCATGATGCAAGGATTCCCAGGTCGTGGAGAGACGATACCTCCCTGAGGGTATCACTTTCTTCCGCAGCATGATGCGGTATCACCCGTTCCGGAACAGCCCGAGGATCCCGTGGCACCATCATCACAGCAGGAGGACCGGTCGGTATTCCCCGAACAACACGTAGACGCCTCATGATTCTCAGCACAACACGAAGACTCCTCAGTACTCTCAGCACAACAGGACCCTGCGTCTCCACCACAAGTGCAACTGTCCATATCTCTTCCCCTGATAGCTGCACTGATCATCGCCCATGCGCACCCGACGCCGCTCTGCACCTCAATCGCCTGGACCGGGCAGTTGAGGGCACAGGCTCCGCATTCCATGCACCGTGTCTTATGGACAAGCTCTGCCGTCTCTTCGCCTTCAGCAAAGACCCCGTGGGGGCAGACCTGGCTGCACCGCCGGCAGTTGATACACCGCTCCGGGTAATATGCAAGAGTATTCTCGCGATACGAGTCGAACATCAGGCCACCCAGAGGAACAAGAGGGCTCCGAAAAGAACGGCAAGGACGATCCCACACGCGGCCATGGCAACCATCACCCTGACATAGGTGAATATCTCTGCTTTGACCCCGGACCGGGAAGTAAAGGGAGTGCAGCCGGTAAAGTTGAGGGCCAGGTACGATACGACCGGAGGGATGAGGAACAGTGGCATAATCCCGGCGAGCAGACGAGCCCATGAGGGCAGGGAGAATTGGGTCCAAGCATATGCTGCAAAGGGCAGAGCAACCAGTATCCCGAGGATCAGCCCCTTCGTGCTGAAGTCTTTTGTCGGGAGGAACGGGAGCAGGGCCGGGAACAGGACGGTTCCCGCCAGAATTGTGGTGACCGCAGCAAGGGAGGCTACCGGACCAGCGAGGAAATACAGGAGAATCGCGGCAACGATGGTCGGTAACGCTGCATGCACAAGTTCTACGGGAGAGAGAACAATCCTCTCTCTGAAGGGGAACTCCACCCGGCGCATTGCAGGGGTCGCCTTCCTGGTTTTCAGGTACTCCGGGAGATCCCGGGCACGGACCGGTCCATACTCAACCCGGAACCCGGACCGCTCTCTGACCTGGTGGGCGGAGATGCCCGGGGCTCCCAGCTGTGGCACGATGACGGTCCGGTGCCGGACGACGGACACGAGCCTGGTATTTCCTATCCTTTTAACGAGCTCATCGGTGCCAAACGTCCCCTTCCCCGCCGCACACCAGACATTGATCCCCCTGGTATCCATGACAAGAAGGTAGGCATCGATCCCGGAGAGGGCTGAACGGAGTGAATCAAAGCTGAGGGTATAGTTTGCTGAGACGAAGACCGGAGAGTCTGGTGTCGGCTTCCCGAGTTGGTAGAGCCCCGGCTTCACCACGTGACCCATCCGGTTCACGCCCCACCGGGCAAGGAAATGGTCGAGCCGGTCAGCGAAGGTGAGGGTGCTTGTCGTGGTCGTAATAGCCGGGATTATGTTCGGGGACGGCTCACCACTGCAGGGGAGTGCGTCCTGCTGCTGAACACCGGAACAACAGGAGCAAGAGGCAGTATCAGAAGAAGACCGGGTCACTCTGTTTTCACTCATTCTTCAGATCCTGCACGAGTGGATTGAGGATTCCCTGGACCATCCCCGAAAGATTCCCGGCTTTCAGCAACGCGAGGCAGCAGACCTCGCCGTTTCGTTCCCAGCTGATCAGTGCCAGTTTGTCACCCGTGGCAATCCCGGCTTTCTGCCGCACTTCCTTGGGGAGCACCATCTGCCCCCGCTCGTCGACACTCAGGACCGCTTCAACGGTACAGCATGTACCAGGTCCACAATCAGGGGAGGATACAGCGGACGGTGCCGGGGTTTCGTGAAGCTTCTTTTTCACCATACGTTCATTCCTGATCATCCTTGATCTTCAATATATTATTATTTTTCAGAATAATCAGATAAATATTCCTATGATCCCCTTGTCTCCCAGAGATGACGGGATTGTGGAACCAGACCGCTCATGCGACCTGTGCAAGGATATGCCGATCAATCGCCTCTCCGCTTTGGGGATAGGTTCCAGCAGCGTGGTCTTGTGCATTCCCATCTTCTCCGCCATCTGGCCGGCATCGATCTTCCAAGGATGATCGAAATAGATACGGTGGGAGGAACCCGGCAGGATCTTCTTTCGCAGGAGGGTCAGGATATCGAAATTTCCGGGAACCCCGGGGATATCATCGCAGACGGGGAGGATCTCATGCCCCTATCCCTCCTCCGCGGCATGTTTCCTAGGGTAGTAGCTCTGGCAAAATCCTTCATCAGTGCCATCGCAGGCATCCCTGGTTCATCGGAAGGATGAGGTACCTGACGGTGCCAAACAACCTTCCAAAGCTCTGAATAGGGGATATCAGGGATTTTCCCGGAGAGCAGATTCCTGAGTACCATACTGGGGAGCCAGGGTCTGGCGTCCGGTTATATCGTTGTCGGTAAGAGAGGCGGTATCACCCATTTTTTGAAAAGAGGGATCATATTTTTCTCTTCCCATCCTTATAAGGGAGTTGCTAGCAATGAGCACGTGATGGAATATGATTCAAAAGGTATCCGCAGTTGTTGTGATCCTCCTCATTCTTGCCGTACTGAGCATCCCGGTCATGGCTGCCGGGGGGAACGGAGGATCGGTTGGAGCAGACGGAGCTG
>Ga0302253_1000920_pt1 | contig 20525 bp, 11 predicted proteins | sample AAG_RA_Trp_MG_FD_193537 | JGI IMG/M metagenome (GOLD analysis project Ga0302253, IMG submission 193537) | Enriched activated sludge microbial communities from anaerobic digester in WTTP, New Holstein, Wisconsin, United States - AAG_RA_Trp | ecosystem: Engineered > Bioreactor > Anaerobic >...
TGACGCTTGTGGACGACAAAGGGCTTCGACATTCTCCTGCCACGCTCCTTAAAGGCCGTGCCCGACGTGCTGTCACATCTGTGGTCACGGCGCTTTCTGCGATGGATCAGGGAAGCGTAGAAGCCCCTTATCATTATGCGGAAACGAATACCGATTCGGGCAAGCCAGACTCGAACTGGCGACCCCAAGTCCCCCAGACTTGTACGCTGGCGGACTCGACTTTATGCGACTTTACGAATGTTGATATATCTATATCTGGCATAATGATATATAAATATGCATCTTTCCCTATATTGACGCGACTTGACCTATATTCCCCAAAAATTTGCTACACATTTTGCTACACGTTTTCAAGTGTCGCACAACGCAAAATAACCCTTGGTCAAGCTTGCTTTACTACCCAGAGGACCGTTCCACCTACTAATTGTTCTCGCTATCAAGTAGACTTTGCTAGAGACATTTATCTCTATCACATTTATGTAGAATAAAGACCATTTGGAACGACTTATCTTAAGCGGCTATCAGAGCACAGTTGCTGACGAAGCCTCACTACAATAAATGATTTGAAAATGGACATAGCGTAGGCACACACCTTCTACAGTCACCAGCCTCGATTGCACAAGGATCTTTCGCTGCAATCCTATTAGACTTTGAGCAAAATCGATAAAGAGCTTGCTGTAGAAGACGAGGAGAATAGCTAGGTAAGTCAGTTCGGAAGCTATGCATGTCAATGTTTCGCGCTCTGGCACGGATCCAAGCAACGTCGGCTCTATAAGTGTGAGCTCCATCGCTATTAAGAAGCTTCACAGCTTTGGCAACATTAGTATCAACTACTACCAATTCATTACCATCTACCTGGGGATACCAAGGCGAGTAGTCTCCAAACAGCGTGGGGGTCGACAAGGCGCTCACAAACATGGTCGCGAGCTTCTCCCCCATCCTGTGCACCTTCGACAGGGCACCTACTAGAGCTTCGGCTCTTAGGGCGGGAGTACTATCCTGCCTGAGATACTGGTCGAAGGCAGGAGTCGTGGGCGCTTCACGCCAAAACAGCAAGAGCGCAGAGGATGAGAGCTTACCCATATCACCCATGCGCTTGAAGATTGCGGTAGCCTGCTTGACGTGACAGGAGACTCCTGGCAGGAGTTGGCAGTCAACCACCTTGCCGAGCTTGTACACGTCGCATCCCTGGGTAATATCGGAGAATGAACTTAGTGCGGGACATGGATGCCTCGCGATGGCCTGCTGGAGGAAGCCAAGCTCCGCAACCACCTGAACCTCAGAGGCAGTCATCGCCAGCTGTTGTCGCTGGATCACCACATCCCGCAGAGCCTGGAACATGGCTTGGGCGATCAGAAGCTTGAATAGGGCGGAGTCCTCAGCCTTTATGAGCCGCTGGGGATCGACTGCAAAGTAGCCAACCTTGGCAGGGTCACAATGGGCAGGGAGCAGGCCTGGACCTTCTCTCTGCCCATAGACTGAGGAAAAATACCAGCTCGCGATCCTGGAGAGCGTGCCTAGCGCTGTCAGCTCAGCATTATCTGCCCGATTCATCCACAGCCCGCCAGCAACTCCTACTCACGCTCAAAGCCTTGGCTGGTGAAGTGCAGAGTTCGAGCATTCTCGGTGACTGTCCTGACCAAGGCATCCCCAGCACCTGAAGGCAGCACTGCCTCTATCTCCAACGTGATCGTCACGCGAGCGCCTGCCTGTACCGCAAGATGAGAAATGATCTCCTCCGCGATTCGTCCTGCGTCGCGGCCAACCCGTCCAGTATCGAGGATAACAGTGCCGTGATACCGCTTGAGCTGAGGCGCCGCTGGCGTAGCCGGGGGCTCCGGAGGAGGCGGCGTTATCGTAGCCACGATGGCGACTACTGAGCGCGCATGCAGCCCTAAGAGCTCAACCTCGACGGAATACTGACCCAGGTCTGAACCAGCCGTGAACAGGCCAGAGGCATCGACCTGACCACCTGAAGCGGACCAACTGGCCTTGGAAACCTGTACAGGACGACCATCCGCATCAAAGCCCTTGAGGGTGAAGGGTCTGGTAGTGCCCGGAACTAGCTCAACGCGCTCGGGACTGAGCTCCAGCCTGACAGGCTTGGATTCTTGTTGAAGTTGCCTCAAGGCGACCTCAGGCTTCACCAACAGTCCGGTCGAATCAGGGTCTGGGGTGGCGGAGGTTGTGCCGCAACGAAGTCCCCGATACCTTTGAGCCACCTTGTCGTACTCATCAGCCCAGGCAAAGGCGTCCTGCTCCCAGGTGAGGAGACCCAAGCCGTTGCTGATGCTCTGGGTCAGCGTGTGGGAGCTTAGGAGTCTCGGCAGGTAAAGATAGCGGGCAAAGTCCTCCGCCAGCTGCTTCACCGAGACATCCTCGCCGCGCCAGAGGGGAACCCGATCCAGCTCCATCCGCAACCTGGTAGGCGCGAAGCTGAGGATGAGAAACTCCTCGCTCTTGAGCTTCTTGCTGGCACGCACGGCCAGAGGCTCGGAGCCGGAGATCTTTAGGGCGTGCCACTCGATGGCAGCCTGAGGCGAGGACTGACCCGGCACCAGGAGCCATTGATAAGTCTCCGGCAAGCGGGAAGTCACCGTGGAATCCGCAGTCTTGAGCTGTTGCTCTGCCTGCTTGACCTGGAAGGGCGTTAGGTTCAGTTGGTCCTTCTCCAGGATGATTGAGGACCAGGCCAGGTACTTCCTGGTGGCCTCGTCGAGGTCTTGGAGCCGGGCCTTGTCCGCCGCCAGGAACACCAGGCTGTTACGATAGAGTCGCGGGGTTGAACCCCTAGACTCAAGGATTCTTTGAGCCTCGTCCTCCGCCTGGTTATCGCTCTCCCTGGTATAGGGGTGATCGACATTGAGGACGATCAGGCGAGTATCCCTGTCATCGGGGACCTCCTGCCCTCCGTGGGGGAAGGGATGGATGCGCTCGAAATCACCCTTCTGCTTGAGGTCGTTGCGGAGCCTGGCATCCAGCTCGTGGACGATCTTATCCGGTTCGCGCTTGAGCTGCTCAGCCCTGTCTTCCGCGAGCTTGGTCACCGTCGGCTGGGTTGAGTACCAGAAATGGGAACCATCCTGGTAAAGGTAGGTTGCTGCCCCCGCAAGTCTTCTCAAGGCATCACCGAAGACAGCTGGAGATTCTCCGGGCATGACGCAGCCGAGCTTGATCCTGCGATCCTCGATGCCGTGGTGGGCGGCATCGGCGGTGGGGGCGGAGCCGAGGTAGATGGTGCGGGCTACCCGCCGAGCAGCGGCGAACTTACCCAGGTTGGGGACTTCGGCGTCGATCCGCAAGGGTAGCGACCCGGGGCCATCCACATCCTTCTCGATGATGGGCACCCAGTTATCGGAGAGGTAGCGGGTCATCTCAAACTGTACCCGGGCATCATCAATGGCGATGTTGGCCGGCATTATAAGGGGATTCTTGTCTCCCTTCTCCCAGAGGCTGTGGATCACCGCCGCCATAAGACGAAGCACGCCCCGAGTGCGTTGGAACTTGAGGAGGGTAGACCAATCCGTGTAAAGACGGTCGAAGACCTCCGGATGGATGGGATAGGCAGCCTTGAGGCGCTTCTCATACTCGACATCTCGGCACTCAGGCGGAAACTCCTGCTGCTGGGCCTGATAGAAGTTGGAGAAGGCCCGCGCCACGAGGTCGCGCTCCTTGAAGGAATCGGCACCGCCCAGGGGTTCGAAGAGTCGCCTGCGCACAATCTCGAAGCCTTCCTCAGCGCTGGCTGGGCGCCAGGACGACTCGACTCGGCCTACCACGTTACGTAGTCGTACCAGAGCCTCCCGGCCGCGCTCACCTCCGACCTCTGCATCATCAGCGAGAGTATGGGGAGACCCGGTATCATCGGAGGCCGGGAGGCTTATAACCAGGAGACAATTCTTGGCCAGCTTGGCTGACTCCGTGAGAGCCTGGGCGAAGCTGAAGTGGGTCTCAAAGCCGCCTGCTGGGAGGTCGCTCTGGTCATGGAGCTGCCGGGCGTAGGCTACCCACTCATCGATCAAGATCAGGCAGGGCCCATACTCATTGAAGAGCTCGCGCAGGACATCACCAGGGCTGGTCGCATTCCTGTCGTCGGCCTCGATGCGGGAGAAGGCCTGCTTGCCGCCGAGCTGCCAGGCCAGTTCACCCCACAGGGTGCGCACGACCGTCCCATCGCTCTTGGTGGAAGGATTGCCAGGGGAGATCTTGTTGCCGACCAGAACTACGCGGCGAGCCTGCGGTACGGTTGAGACTCCCACCTCCTGGAGAACCTCATCAATGCCGACGAGCTCTGTAGGAGCGATGCCAGAAAAGAGGTGGTAGAGGGCGAGCATGGAGTGGGTCTTGCCACCTCCGAAGTTGGTCTGGAGCTGGACCACGGGATCCCCACCCGAGCCGGTCAAGCGGCGAATGGCTCCGGTAAGCAGGCCCTTGAGGCTGGTGGTGAGGTAGGTCCGACGGAAGAACTCAGCAGGATTGCGATACTCATCAGAGCCTTCACCTAGATGAACCTGCCAAAGGTCGGCGGCAAACTCGGCCTGCTGATACTTGCCCGAGGCCACATCCTTATGCGGGGTCACCACCTCACGCCAGGGCCTGAGCGTGCCTGTCACCGCGCTTTCGATGGTCGAGCTCAGGCTCTTGCGCTTCTCGTTACGCAGCTGCTCATCGAAGCGAAGCCGAAGGAGTTCGTTCTTCATCTTGTCCACTTCCTCTGCCTCGACAGCGGAAATGGAGGTCAAGAGGCGCCAAGCCGAATCGAGGGCGCGATAGGCGTCGTCGCTGGAGAAGGCAGCCTGGTGCGCCCAGCGGTTGCGGTGTTCTCGCAGTTCACTAACGAGGCTACGCTCGGCATTGCCCAAGGCGCGATTGAAGATGTCGTTCCACTTGGTCCACATGAAGTTGAGGAGAGCGGCTACATCCCACTCCGCCATGGCCTTACCAGCGAGCATGCGATCTACAGCGGCGAACTCAGCTATAGCCTGCTTGGCCTCATTCGGACGCATCCGCGAGAAGGTCTCCCGCTCTGCGAAGGGGGCGAGTCCAGCCTTGAGGAACTCCATTGACTTGCCGACGCGCTCGTAATTGCTTAAGGCCATAGGTTCGTCTCCTTGCGTGGTTAGAGCTTTTTGGTATAGTAGTGCTTCATGTACTTGGCCATGAGTCCACGCCGCTCTTCCAGGAAGCGCTCATAGTCTTCAAAGTCCATGTCCATGATCGACTCAGGAATGCAGTTCATGGTGAGGTTATGACGAAGGTCCTCTAGATTGTCGATGGAGCCAAGCTTGAGCGGCCCGCCCTCGCATTGCTTCCTAAGCAGCTCGAAGTAAGCCTTGGGTGCCTTGTTCCCAATCTTGATGTTGATCTCGCTCTGCATGTAGACATAGTTCGCGATCTGGTTGTACTTCCCCTTCGTAAGGCCATGCTTCTTCAGAAAATCCTTGGGGAAGATGTGATGGATGTCTCCCATATGGGTAACCAGGTCTTCGATGCTGATGTCCCGGGATAAAAAGCCCTTGTCCTTGAGCTTAACCTGGGCCGCCAGGAACACCCCCCAGAGGGGGCTGGTCGTCGCGGAGGTCTCCAGCCCCTGGGCGATCGTGACCTCCCAGAAGCTGTCCGTCATCAACATGGCCTCTGCGTTCTTGAGTAGCAGCTCTGGCCCGAGGCTCTTGAGATTGCGGATATCCTCATCGAAGGCAGATTCAGGTGAGCCTGTGTATCTGCTGGTTATCAAGGACATCACGAACCACCGGCGTACCCAGCGCTCGATGAGCCCCGCCTCCTGCTTCTGGTCCCTCAGGGCAAGGTAAAGAGCGTAGGAAAAATTCAAGGCGGCCTGCGATCTGATGAAGGAGGCATCGATGAAACCAGCCGAGCGGACGATCATGAGAAAGCGCTTGAAGTTGTCTTCGTTCATGAAATCACGGAGACCTGCTTCAAGGGTGACGAAGGCGTCCTCTGCGATACGAGTCTCAAAGGTACGAGTATCGAAATTGCGCCCGGAGAGAAGGCTCACGAGGTCAGCTAGCTTGCCTCGCCCGAACTTGGAGATGAGCACTACTCTGAGCAAGTCGGAGTAGTCGGGATCGTACAGGGCATCGTTCTCATTCCTGAGCCAGGACATTCGGGTGAAATGCTCCGTAGCTGCGAACTCAGGATCCACTTCCTTCACCGTGGCATGGAAGCCCGGTTCCACAGCCATGTGGCAGAAGTAGTCTATGGCCTTGCGTAGGACTGGACCACCATACTGCTCGCTGGAGGCGATCTTGGACATAGCAAAGTCAGCCTGCCCGAGTACTACTCCCTTCGAGTTGATCCGGATAAAGATCTCCGTCACCGTATCGATGTCGAGATCGTGGGCCAGCTCGATGATGCCGATCTGCTTGCTCTTGATGGATAGGAGCTTCTGCAGGGTAGTGAAGACCTGGGATTCGTCTACTCCCGGATTCGCCTCGACATAGGCCTTCAATATGGATAGCACGTTGGCTTCTCCGGTGTAGAGCGGAGAAACGTCAGGAAGCCAGGACACGTCATTCTCAATCGCCGGGTTGTAGACCTCAAAGCGCTGGTCGCGGGGGTTAAAGGCAATCTTGATCCGAGTCCTGCGATAGTCTGCCATGACAATCTGCTTACCCAAGACGGAGGCTGCCAAAGCCGTAACACGCTGCTGTCCGTCGATGAGGACCTTCTTGCCGAAGGACTCCTTGCCATCTTTGAGGCGGACATTGGGATTCTGCCAGGCAATGAGGTAGCCTATGGGATAGCCCTGATAGAGCGAGTCCAAGAGATCACGCACCTTGGTGGTGTCCCAGACGAAGGGGCGCTGGATCTCAGGAATAGCTATCTCACCAGAGGTGAGCCAGGCGAGAATAACCTCGATGGGCTGATTGTGGACTTCATACTTACCAGTAGCTGACATGACTGCTCCTCTTGCAGATCGCATGTAGGGCTTCGTAGCTTATTCCACTCGAGCGCTCCCGTACTGTAGTGGAAGACGCATCGGGTCTTTGCAGGAGATGTGCGTGAAGATAGTAAATCTCTTTGCATGGCTTCGCCACAGATAGCTCGAGCAAGGCTGCACGCATCTTGAGCGGCATCTCAAGGCCATCAAACCCTTGGAACTTGGCGCTATAATTGGCCCGGCTGGACTCCACGTTCAAAGCCCCCCACCAGAATATTCACCATCTGATGGAGCAAGCTCATATTCCATCTTCTGCAGAGCGAACGACATTGATCCCGCAAAGCTCGCGTAGACCTTGTCAGTCCGTTCTCTGGCAGACTGCATCCAGGCATGGAGCTCGGCTTCGTCCATACTCTCTGTCAGTAGTGGGGGTATAAGCACTTGGTCCATTTTTGCGGAGTTCCCAATGCTGTCCAGTAAAAGGTTGCCAAAGGAGACTGTCTGGTCGAACCCATCTGCGGATCGAGGAAGCTGAATAATGCACAGTCTTGGTCGTAGTGGGATTACCAAGCCTATATGCGGAATCACCTTGGGACCTGTCAGAAGTATAGGAAAGAGTCCAGTATTCGGACAGCACAAGATACCTCCTGGTGGCTCTACGAAGACAAGCTTGAACCTCGAGTCCATGAGTTGCCAGAATGAGGTCAGATCCGAACCGCGCTTACTATGAACAGCATCTAGCAAGTTAGGTTCATCACCATTCACCTTTGAGTACCTTCCCGCATGAAGCACGAATAGCTCATGGAGAGCTGCTTTGCTATCGGACTTTAGCTCTGGATTGCCTCGGTCGAATGTAGCGACAATCTCGGCGATCCTCGCTTCGCCGTTGCGGTTGATGAACTGCTCTTCTGCCGCAGTAAGAGCATTCTCAACACTGAATAGCTCGTCAGCTTGCTTTCCTGAAAGCCGCTGGATTTCCTTTGACCTAAAATCATAGAGTGTGGTGACTTTCGAGGCATCTCGAAACGACCTGACAATAAAGTGAGGCACCAGATGGTTCCTCATTGCTGCCTCACCTGGATCCGTTCCTCGTAGGAGTTAGTCTTCATCAAACAGCTCCCCAACCTTCTCCTTCGGCCGCCCACCCTCCTGCGCCAGCCTCAGGATCTCCGGCCAGCTCTGAACGAGGGCGTTGTAGCTGAGCGCCTCAACGGCGCGCTTCTTGCGCTCGCACAGGGAGTACAGCCGATAGGCGAGTTCACGAGCGGTCTCGGTCTTGCTCCCGAGCTTCGCAACCAAGCTTGCTGCGGCACCTTCCCCGCCTGACTCAAGCGCACGAATAAGCTGGTGCACGATCTCCCAATGAGTCAGGCGCTGGTCCTTGGAAGGGTCCCAGTCGGCAGGGAGCTCAGCAGCCTTGAGCAGGCGAACCTTACCGCGCTTGGATTCGAGGATGCCAGCTTCGGCAAGACCGCTGACGCTGGTGACCTTGGCCCGAGCGAGAACATCAGCCACGCCGAACTCGCCTTCATCAAAGCCATTCTGTTCAAACCAGGCGATGGCAAAACGACTATCGGCATCAAAGTCGCCCTCTTGCTCAGCTAGGGTCTCGTCGAGCACCTGATTGATAAGAGCCAAGGCCTCACGCACTGGAACGGGCTTGCCCTCGGCGTCGAGCACCTTGGCATAGCGTGTATAGACGCCCATACCTGGACCAATAGCAGCCTGAGCAAGATCGACTGGAGCGATGTTGCCCTCCTGTAGGTGGCGCAAGGCTTGCGGTAATTCAACCTTGAGAGCGACAACGAAATCGCGGCGAGTTGCGGTAGGAGCCGTGTCATTACGCTTGCGACATACAAGAACAATACTGGAGGCAAGGGCGTTGGATCCGGTCTCACGCAGGCGGCCAGGACGCTCGGTTCTCATTGGCCATGTACCGTCGATTTCGAAATTTGCTTGGATGACTGCGTCGAGGAAGGTCTCCCAACCAGTGCTTGCAGTGCTTTCTACACCATCATTCTCACTCTGCTTAAAGGCATAGTAGATGGTTACAGGAAAGACAGGATGCGCCTGCTCTGCTAGACGGCGCATTGCCTGTGTCATCCCGCTAAGAAAAAACTTCTCGGCTCCTGATTTTCCATCATTACGGTACGCGAAGGCTACCAACTCTTCAGCCTTCGGAACGGCAAGAGTGGAGAAGAGATCAGGAAACAATGGCCGAATCGATCGTCGTAGCCAGACATAGAAGTAGTCAGAAAGGTCAGCATAGGGGACATTGTCGTAATAGGGGGGGTCAGTGGAGACAACCTTCCCTGATGAGATACGTTGTTGAGCTGCATCAGCCTGCTGAGCGGTTGATCCGCATGTCGCAGGCATCAGTTCCAGTACTTGCGTAACCCACTCAATCGCGCCATTCCAACATCCAGTCGAGTCTGAGAGTGGATTGGCTTCGGCATAATCCCAAGTCATCGGAATAGCCTGCCGACCAAAGGTATGAGCAATGAAGTCACCAGCCCAGATCGCCAACGAAGACCAGTAGTCTGCGCAGCGGTCCGTTGCACAAGCAAAATAAAGAGCAACAGCCTCCGCGTAAGCAGTGACCCCAGTGCCACCATCGCGCAATGGTGTAGCATCGCTCGATAGCCCGGATTGAAGGGCATCCCGGCGGACCATCTGGATCGCCTCTCCTGCAAGGTCAGAGAATATCGTCAATGCTACCAACTGCCTGTCTGTAAAGAGCTGATCAAAGCGGTCCATGCCGTAGGGCTTCACACCGAGATACTGAGTGCTGCCAGAGATAGTCACCTCTGGCCTCCACTCCGGCTTAGCTTTCAGAGCAGCTGCTTCGTGCTCGGGGTTCGGAGCGAGATACACTCGACCGCGCTGCCCCTCCGCCACGATAGCCATTAGCCGCGCTCCCATACGTCCAGCCTTGCCCTCAGCCTTGATATAGTCGCCCGAGATCGGTGTATTCGACATCAAGCAGTTAAAGTTGGCGCGGGAAGCCTTCGTCCCACTCTTCACCTTGTCCACATCTTTAGGCTTGCCAACCTTAACCGTGAAGGAATATCCGCCTTGTTCGATCACGGGCTCGACATAAACCTCCTTGCCTGCCTTGGAAGAAAGCATGAAGGTGGAAGCGAGTGGTACCTCAACATTCCCATAGGCTGGATTGGGACTCTTCACCGTACGCGCCCAGAGCCAGGCGATCACCGTAAGCTTCTGGCTAACATAAGCCTTAAGGTCAGGCCTGTCTTTGGCCATCGCTTCGGTCACCTCAATAGGTGGATATAGATGTCCAATCCGCTTCTCGGCCTCGTCTCGCATCCACTGACCGTAGTAGCGCACATCCTCGGCTAGACCCTGCGCGCCTTTCCACTGGCGTGCGATGAGCGATTTGTCCTTTTTCGAAGTCGGGTTCACTGGCGCACGTCCCGCGAACCTGGGCGGAATCTCGATCATTGCCTTGTTGATCAGCACCGCCACGGGATTCAGGTCGCTGGCGTAGCTCTCTAGCCCGAGGCGCTGCGCCTCTAAAGGCAGAGCCCCGCCACCAGCGAAAGGATCATGGAAGCCAGGGAGCTTGTTCCGATCGAAAAGCTCCTTGGCCCGAGGATGGTCAGCGTTCTCAGCGCAAGCCCGTCGCCAACTGGCCCAGATCTCATCGCGGGCCATCTGCAAGACCGTCTCGTTGGTCGTGTTCTCCCACTGCACCAGCTCTTCAATGATCCTGAAGAGGCGAGCCCGCTCCTTCTCCTGAGCCTTCTCCGTAGGGAAGAGATCGGGGCGAGAAGAGGGATCATCCACCATCTGAGCGAAGATCACCGCCCGCGCCGCCGCCAGCGGCCGTCTGGCCCACCAGAGGTGAAGGGTGCTCGGATGTCCGTGGCGGATGGACTTCTCCCGCGCCGAGGCGGTGTTGATGGCTTCCAAGGGAAGGGCGACCTCGATCAACTTCTTGACTGTCTTCATGCCTGACTTCCTTATCAGGATACCCGAGTGCTCAGATGGGCGGGGAAGGAGCCCACCACCACCTGCTGAGTCTCGTCATCCCAGAAATAGTAGAGCCTAAAGCAATAGCGCTCCTCGCGGGAGCTATTGCCCTTAAGATGTCGTTCTAGAAGGCGCTTACGCTTACCCCAAAGAACCTTGTATTCCTCGCCCTCTTCTCCCGCCCGGTCGCCAGAAAAGCTGGGGCGGTCCTCAAGACCAAGGGCTATCAAACCTTCCTGCCAAGCTTTCAGGGCCAGGTCTCCGCCCTGCTTCCTGAGAGTCACATACTGGTCCTTCAAGAGCAGCAAGGCCTTATAGGCAAGAGAGGGCTCCTGATACTCGGCCTTCTTGGCCGCCCGGAGGGCCTGCGGAAGCACCACGACGTTGCCAGCCAGATAACTCCGGCACCAGTCCTCCAGGCCCTCGAAGCTGTTGGGGATGGGTATCTCCTCCGCGTTGCCCTTGGCCTCCAGGGCACTTAGGAGGTGGCTTACTCGGGCGCGGAGGGCATTGACCTCGGCCGCCTTCTGCTCCAGCTCCTCCCGGGCGTAATCGCGCTCCCGCTCCGCCTCCCGTACCAGGCCCTCGTAGGTGCCTGTGTCGTCGTGCTGCTTCTGCTTGAGCTCCTCCAGCTCAGCCAGCGCAAGAGCCAGAAGCTCCACCTCAGTGGCTCCTCGGCCCCTCGCTTGCTCACGCTTCTCCGTGAGAGCCAGTTCATGCACCTGGGCATAGGAAGGGACCTCGCGCTGAGCCTCACGACGGGTCGAGTAGCGCAAGGTTTGACTGACCAGGAAGGTCTCGAATTCCTCCGGTCCGCGACCATCCCAGCTCTCGATCGTTGTATGGCCAGCTACAGGATGTCGTAACGGTTGATCATGATCCGGGTCAAAGTGGGGTTGGAAGGTTCGAATGCCTCGATTGAATACGGAGAACTCGCGCCCCAGGTAATCGCTCAACAGGGCGGAGCCTTTTGGCTGGAGCCGGATCACGTGGGCCGTGCCTACCAGCTTCGCGGCCAGCCTGTCAGGGTCGAGCAGCGGAGTAGCCAAGGGCTCTTCTCTCGTGCCACAGGAAATGACTATGACAGGATGTCTGCGGCTGCGATCCAATAGCAGCTTGAGCAGCCATTCAGTGGTGGAGGCGTCTCCCACTACCGTCGCGGAGCACCGAACCCGCCTGCCATCAAGCCGAGCCTCGAAGCGTTCTACAAGCTGACGCACGAAACCGGGGACTGAGGCCACGAAGGCAGTATTCTCCCCCAAGGTAACGCACAATAGCCTACAGCCGAAGAGCACAGCCCCATCCGGACCGAGGCCCAAGCCCACCTCAGTGGTCCAGCTCCGCTTGGGGACCTGCTTGTCCGCATCATCCAGCCGGCAGGCCCAGATACGGGGTTCCTCTACGGCCGCCGCGGCCACCGGCTGATAGCCGACCTCCCGAAAGAGTTCAAAGCTCTTGCCCTCCCAGGCCTCCGCCGGGAGCCCACGCCCGGCCTTGTTGTTGAGCCACCTCAAGACCTCCTGCCGGGCTGCTACGAAGGTAGCCTCTGGCTCATTACCCTGTAGGCTGAGCGAAACCTGGCTCACCGAGTTGATGATAGAACTGGTCACCTGGCTTCCTCCGCCTTGGCTATGAGGCCTGCGAAGTCATACTCAGAGCTCGTGACGAGGAAGTCGGGTTCCTTTTGGAAGGGCCTCCGAATGTAATGAACGCGATGGCTCCCATCGTCCAGGAACTCGACGATGGCGAGAATGAAGTCCTCGGGCTTGTTGAGGGAGTACAGCACCTCATTGCGCGTTACGGTGATGGACTTGGCGCCAGAGACCCTGCCCTTGACCTCGATGAAGCGAAGCTTCCCAGTGCCGGGCACTCGGCTTTCGACATCATAGCCCAGCTTCTCGGACTCGCGATCCACCGGTTCATAGCCCAGGCTGCGCTCAAGCTCCATCACGATGGCCCGGGCCCTGGCTGCGCTCTCCTGGGTATCAACCACAGGGCCGGGCTCGGAGCTTGGCCTGCCCTGCATCGCTCGGATCAGCCCCAGCGGCACCACGAGGAAGCCACCCTGGATCACCGGCGGGAGGGGAGCTATCTGAGCCTCCAAGCGTAGCTCCTCAAGCCGCTTCTGGAGCCGACCCTGAAGCAGGTCGGCACGCTTGCGGGCCTCGGAGGAATTTAAACGGGCATTCGGTCTTCCAGCATGTTCCTGTGCCCTTAATTCTTCTGCACGGTGATCCCAGTAATTAATCTCCTTAATGAGTCTTTCCTTTACCGCAACTTCGGTTTTTGTGATCCGGTTCATTCGTTCCTTCCTCACCTCCTCAAGGTGCTCAGGAACGATGCTGGTAATGGCATAAGTTTGCACGGCCATTTCGAGCTCACTCTTAATCCACCCGCACTCGGGTCGTGCAAGAATCGCTTCTATTCCAGGCTCCTCGGCCCCGAGCGGACGAAAATCCAGGTAGGGCGCATATTGGATATGCCGTGCGGTGCCTGAGCGATCAAGCTCGATGTGCATCACTCGCTTCGAGATTACTCGCCGTTCGCCCGATCGGGTCAGGCTCGCATCCTGGATAGCATGCTCGATGTAGAAGTACATCCTCGGATGCACACCGAGGTCGCGTTCATCGACAAGGATGGTCCCCCTCTTGAGGATATCGCGATTCCTCTCAAGAGTAAGATCAATGACAGCATCGAGGAGTGGCGAGCCGGGGCAAACGAAGGTCGCTAAAGACTCCCCCTGCGGCGCGATCAGGTCTTTTTCAAATGTCGCCCGTTCATAATGCGGAAGTACCGGCTCGCGTACCCCGATGATCCGATCCCGATTCCTGATGATGGATGGGACATGGGTGAGCTCATACCGCCGGGGCTCTCGCTGACGCATGGTGCCGCCCAGTCTGGTAAAGGCTTCCGAGAAGAAGGATTCGATGTAATGCGGCTGGAGTCTTCGTGCTTCGGCCCGTTCCATATCCTCACGAATACGACGAACACGGCTGGCATCCATCACCTCGTGAACAAGGACGCGCTCCTCAAGCAGATCCTGGAGCGCTCGCGTATTCACAGCGTTTTCGACGGCTCTGTCGAGCCTTGAGCGGACTTCAGGCAGGTCGCCATACCGTACAGCCTCTATGAGCAGCTCTCGCAGCGACTTTCCTTCGAACACCAGCTTGCCAAGCACATCGAACACCTGGCCGCCTAGGGCTTGCCGAGCTTCTGCAAGTTTATCGAGCAGTTTGTGGTAGACATCACCTTCTCGCGTTTCGCTGGCTACCAGGTTCCAGAGGAAACAAACTTCGGTCTGCCCGATGCGGTGGATGCGGCCGAATCGCTGTTCAAGGCGATTGGGATTCCATGGCAGATCGTAGTTGACCATGAGATGCGCACGCTGGAGGTTGATGCCTTCTCCAGCTGCATCGGTGGCAAGAAGAACTTGGACCTCGGCCTGGTATTTGAAGGCTTCCTGAGCTTTGATGCGATCTTCACGCCCCATCCCGCCATGGATAAGCACAACAGCATCATCTCTTCCCAGAAGCGTCGAGATGCGTGTCCTCAGGTAATTCAACGTATCCCTGTGCTCGGTGAAAATGACAAGTTTCTGCCGGGGTGAGGATTTTGGGTTCGGATTCACTGCATCGGGTGCATTGATCTCAACTGGAACCGGTACTGCCTTGAAGATCTCGCCAAAAAGGCTAGCGAGCTCACACCATTTCGTATCGGTACCGCTTCGCCTGACACTGGCAGCCAATTCCTCCAGATGGTGAAGTGTAGTGATCTCTGCCTTCAGCTCGACGATGCTCCTGGCTGCTGTTGCCTGATCCAGGACTTGTTCTTCAAGGAGTTCCACTTCCTGGTCTGGGGCATCATCCAGATCTGCAAGGTCCTCGGTTTCGACCGAGATTCCGTTCGAGACAACCCCGGCGGCTATATTCCCACGTTGCACCATCTCAAGTTCACGCAACTTGGATTCGAGGCGTTCACGCCTTCGCCTGAGAGATTGGAAGATAGCCTCCGGCGATGAAGCGAGCCGCCTTTGCAGGATCGTGAGGGCGAATCCTACCGTACCGGCTCGCCTCTCGTTCTGGAGCGCTTCCGCCCGGTCGAATTCCTCCCTGACATACGTCGTCACTGCTGTATACAGAGAGGCTTCCAGGGCTGAGAGCTTATAGGGAACGGTATAAGCAATCCGTTGAGGGAAGAGCGGTTTACCATCGAACTTAAGAAGTTGCTCTTTTACCATGCGTCGCATAAGGTCGCTCGCATCGCTCGAATGGACTCCATCCCTGAATTTGCCTTCAAACCGATCCCCGTCCAGGAGCGAGAGAAATAGCTGGAAGTCCTCTTCCTTGCCATTATGCGGCGTAGCGGTCATGAGGAGGAAGTGTCGAGTTACTGTGGACAGAAGCCGGCCGAGCTGAAACCGTTTTGTATAGCTCACCTCGCCGCCGAAAAAGGTGGCGGACATCTTGTGCGCCTCGTCACAGACTACGAGGTCCCAGCGGCAATCAGGCGCTTTGAGCTTCTCCTGTACATTCTCGTCCCGTGATAGTTTGTCGAGCCTGGCAATGACGAGATCTGATTCCATGAACCAGTTCCCTGTCCTGGAGGCTTCCAACTTGTCGTTGGTGAGGATCTCGAAAGAAAGATTAAAGCGTTGAAAGAGTTCATCCTGCCACTGTTCGGCAAGGCTTCCTGGGCAGACGACCAGGCACCGCTGCAGATCGCCGCGGGCGATGAGTTCCTTGATAAGGAGGCCGGCCATGATGGTCTTGCCGGCACCGGGGTCGTCGGCGAGTAGGAACCGGAGCGGCTGGCGCGGAAGCATAGCCTCGTAGACTGCAGTGATCTGGTGAGGAAGTGGTTCGACAACTGAAGTGTGCACTGCCAAGACCGGATCGAATAGGTGTGCTAGGCGGATGCGCTGCGCCTCTGAGACAAGCCTAAAAAGGGCGCCATCTCCATCAAGGCTCCAAGGTCTTCCCTCTTCTACAAGTGACAACCGGTCCTCGTCATAGCGATACAGGAGTTGGTTAGCGACTTTTCCGGTGGGGTCTTTATAAGTAAGCTCAAGGGCGTCAGTACCAAACCACTGTACCGATACAATTGTCACAAGAACATCAGGTAAAATTCCTCTAATACATGCGCTCGGCGTTAGTGACTCTAGTTTTGACATTATTGTTCAGAATAGCTCTGAACGGGTTTGGTGTCAAATATTAAATACGAAAGAGACTATCTACAGTTCAGACAGCTCTGTGTAAAAGGTGTATAGTCTTGATATTCATCGATAATATTGTATTATAGATGATATGAAATCATCCGATTTTAACCCGCTCACATCTGGTTCCGATCCGATCAACCACCTAGTTAACCAGGTGATAGCAGCATCACCTAGCCTCGCATCCCTTACACAGAGCGAGCTTACTGCGGTAGCTAAAGCCGTCATCCTCGATGACCTTAAAGAGGAGCTAAAACATCGCATTGATATCGCTAAGATTGATCTGACTGCGCAAAAAGCTATTTTCCTCTCTCGATATTCAAGCCCCCAGACTAGCCGTTCTTATGCAAAAGCCCTTGATTCTCTAGAAGCATGGGCGAGCCGGGCAGGAGTAATGCTCCTCGATCTCAAGCCCCGCCATGCAGACGCCTTTATCGCCTCATGTTCAGGCTCGCCGGCTTCAATCCGTCTTCGTATCGCTGCAGCTTCAAGCTTTTATACCTTCCTCGACAGAGAGACTGAAGGTAGGATCCGAAATCCCTTCCTTGGGACCAGACTCCGTCCAACACGGACCTCCGCGACACCGCAAATCCCCTCAGCCACTGATGTAGAGCATATCATTGAAGCGGCTAAAGGTGACCTCAAGGCTGCATGTATTGTTATTATTGAACATGGGTTCAGGGTCGGAGCGCTTCCCTCCCTACAAATTTGGGGGCAGCGGTTCCAAGGGGTTTCAAAAGGCAAGCAGGTCTTAAGCGTCCTCTCAGAACGGGCCAGGAACGCGATTATCGAGGCATCACTCGATGCGAGAGCCCCATGGCAGGGAATAAGTGCAGATTCATTAAGGAATCGATTCCAGTACCTCTGTAGGGGGCTTTATGCTAAACATTTAATTGCAGCAGCATATTCAATCCATGATCTGCGTCATTACTACGCTATTCAGTACTATCGAGAGCATCGAGATATATATTCGCTAAAACTCCTACTAGGACATGCCTCAATCCAGGTTACGGAGCATTATTTGAAAGGCATGCAGACATACCTCTCCTAAGATATCCCCTCATTCTTCGGGAGAGTGAGTCGCGTGTACCTATTACGCCTCACATAGATAGTTATAATGATTTACCTGAGCGAGCTCATGAGAACTATACAACTTAATTCCTGTAGATATGCCCTTCAGCTTCAACTCATCAATTGTTAACCTAAGAGAGGTCCATGGCTTTGGAGTGCCTCTACGAGAGATTGGGCAAATCGATCTATATCCTTACTGGTATTCTCAACAATGAGTTCAAGTTGTTGGAACGCCTCCCAAGAGATACAGCCATCTACCTCATCGTGCTCGGCTGCACGACTATATGCCGAAAGTACCGAACGCAGAAGCTCCAGTCGTTGATGGGTGGACCTGAACACTTCTTCAGCTTCGCACGCTTGAATAACCTTGCCTGAGGAAATCATAACACCTCCCCTTTTTGATCCTTCTCTCATCTCCCTCGAGCAGGTAAATGAATAAAACCGCACTTCTCACTTACTTGTTTAGAAGCCCATCCCTTTACCATGAGGTAATACCAGCTAACGTGGAGTTAAGCAAAGATTAATGGTTCTTGACGAACATAAAATCACAATATACCATTCTAAGTGCCGCCGATTTGTCCATATTGCAGGGCGGGATATAAGTACTCGCTAAAAAGGATAACAGATTCTCTGTGATACCATCCCCTTTAGCAGTACATCTCCACCCTAAGCTCTGATGACTCGCGGCATTTGAGGCCCGATTTGAAGCCTTGCTTGCGGGGCCTCTTCCAGTATTGGGCTGGAGAACTTCGTTGTAGCAGGGTGGTACTGCACAAGCGAAGACAGAATGCTCTCCTGTAACCACCAGACGGAGCATGCGCTAAAGGGGTGTCATATCATGACACAAAGAGTCTACCGAGAAGGGGCTTCATCCACTTCAGATGATGCCATCATAAGAACACAAAGCCAATGGGATCTTGGTGAACGGTCTATACAGGACTTCTCATTATCAGCCTCAGTAGGTCAAGATCTTCGTGATTGTTTAGATGCAGTACTCACTCCCTACCGTACCACAGCTAATTCACTCTTCTCACGGATCGATACTGCTATGGGATCGCAGCGCCCCGCATTCTGGGCTCTTGTGCTATTTCCTCATGAGTTACCTCTAGCCAATCATCTTATAAAGACACGATTAAGTGCTGACCTTATTAAAGGTGTTACCTACAGTGTACAAAAGTCCAATACGTCTAAGGCTATCCATCTTGGGCTTGGTGGAGTGCTTCTCTATGACCCTTCTATAGCGATCTCTAGTGATAGAACAGACAAGCTTATGGAAGTGGTTCGAGGCGCCGTAAACAATCTAGCTTATGATCGACGCTGGTGTGTACTAGCTGAGCCCCCAGACGCTGTGTGGATTGCTGCTCATGCCCCCCAATATTCCAGAGCCTCAGGCGTTGACTGGTTTGGGTATCACTACCAAGAGCCTGTTGTATGGGATGCAGATCTAGGGCTCGAGACGCTCTCCTTCGTCTACAATGAAGCGATGAATGTAGACTCTACTTGGTCGATGACAAAGGAGAGGTCATTCACTTGGTGGCCACATCATTTTAGGCAAATCATTACCAGTTCTCCTGGCCTCGTCGATAACGACACAACTATATTCCGCATCCAGGCAGTCTCAGACTTTGTAGTCGATGCAAAAGCATCATCACATGATGTACTCACAGTGTTGACCGCCCTTGCCCCCCAACTCTCAGGATCTTCTGCGGCGATATACGACACTCGAGATGGCTCAATCCAACTCTGCACAACATGCAACATCCATGAAGGCAATGCTGATTGGTTAAAGCGAGACTTTTCTACCTTTGCCGCCTTACAGATCGCCGATGCAGAGGCTCTGGCTGATACTTTTGCTACAGCGGTCAGAGGGCGTGCAGATATATCCGCACATCCAGTAAATGGATTGCGACTCAGCCCTGATGAGACGCTCGCTATACGCGATGTTATTCTCCGCACCCCATCTGGTATGGTTAATAACTGGTGCATTCCCCCAGTTATAATAGCCGGCAAGGATCTCCTGGAGGACAGCGGCATGAAGACGCAGTGGGAGTCTCAAGGATTTTCAGCGCTTCTACCATTTACCAAAGACCTCTCTTCAATACTCACGGTCTCGTGTACACCACATCTTGACCTAGGGGAAGGGTGCTGGATTAAAATTACACTTCCCACTCCTCTATCGCGAGCTGAAGCTCTCAGCATGATGAATGAAATGAACCTTAAGGAATACCACGGAGCATCCAACACCTCTCTTAGCGGGTCATGGACAACCTACTGTGACGATAATAATGACTATGCTTTCATGAGGTTTCTCGTCTTCTTACCCAATCGGCTCTATAACCAGGGCAAATTAGAAAACTACCTGCTTTACATGATAATGCGGAGTCGCTGGGCAGGAGTAACGTTTGGTCAGCTGCTTTGTGATATACGTCATCCCCGTAAGGGATACCCTCCTCAACCAATGCTTCGTGTCAAGGATATAAAGCAGATCTCTGAACGCTGCGGAGTCCCCTTGCTCCCTCCAGATCATCCAATCTACACGCAAGAGGGACCATGGATTGAAGGTCGTCTTAGCGATGCGTATGCACGTCGCAAGGGTATACTGGCCTCACCCCATGATCCTAGAAAATAAGGCTTGATGTGGGACTTTATGAATATATACGTCGTTTATAATCAGCAAATGCAGGGGTAATAGCAGTAAGCTTTTTCTGCAAGAGTGTTCGAGTTTTTGACTGGGAAGCTGGGAGGTCTTCGATCCGCTTTTGTAAAATGATCGCAGTTCTAAGTGGCATTCTCTTATTCCTGTGGTCTCTTGATCGTTGGTATACAAGACCAAGACAGCTCCGGCACCCCACAGTATGATTATGGAAGTAGAGGTGCTTTACTGCCTTACCACATGACCGACATTGAAAATAATACCGATAACCGCCGAGATAGACTCTTTGTCGTAGTATGCCATGCCACTCTAAAGATAATGGGGCGTAGTAGTCTTCGAATCTGACTGAACCACACCGCTCCATCGACGAATGCGGGAGAGGATTCCCAGCTATATCAGTTGCGTAAGCTGTGGGCTCTAATCGCCATGTGCCTATCTTATGTACAGATTTGATATATACGTTCGTTGCCTCAGGGGTCTCTGATAAGGTTAGGTCTCGTATATCAACTCGAGGAACAAATTCTACTAGTTCTCTCTCACTCCACACAGATCTGCCCATTAATCACTCCTAAATATCCGAAAAAGATTTGATATCGTTACTCCAAGCGAGACAAAGCCTGATCTGTAACGATATATAACGAAACACCCATCTTGTTAACTTAAGTTTTGAATTACCCATCCTGAACAAATCC
>Ga0302253_1000921_pt1 | contig 20519 bp, 14 predicted proteins | sample AAG_RA_Trp_MG_FD_193537 | JGI IMG/M metagenome (GOLD analysis project Ga0302253, IMG submission 193537) | Enriched activated sludge microbial communities from anaerobic digester in WTTP, New Holstein, Wisconsin, United States - AAG_RA_Trp | ecosystem: Engineered > Bioreactor > Anaerobic >...
GATGCAATGTTTGAGAAGGAAGTTTTTGACCAAACCAGGAAACGTACCATGGCTGCATCATCTGGCACCGGCCAGTTCATAGTTCCGGAGGAATATATTCCGGAATTGGTTGATCTTTTAAGATCTAAAATTGTTACTACAAAACTCGGTGTTCAGATGATGACCGGTCTTACTTCGGCGCCAATTGATATACCGAAGCAGACTTCCGGAGCTACTGGTTATTGGGTGAATGAGAACAATGAAATTACCGCATCTAACTTGGCTTTTGGTCAAATCACCATGTCACCCAAACAGGTTGGCGCCTTGGTTGTTCTTTCAAACAGGTTGTTAAGAATGTCGGCACCGTCCGCAGAAGGGATCATTAGAAATGATCTTGCGGCATGTTTGGCACGTTCAGTTGATGCTGCAATTCTTAGGGGTTCCGGTGTTGCAGGAGAACCTTTGGGAATTGCAAATACTCCGAGCATAAATACACTTGAGCTCGCAGAAAATGGCAAGGTTCCGACCTGGGATGATTTCTTTGATATTGAATATGCACTCGATGAGGACAACGCCCTTGATGGTAACCTCGGTTATTGTTTCCACCCGGCAATAAGAAGGGTTCTTGTAAAAACAAAGGTAGCACAGTACAGTGGCGATACCGGTGGCTCCTACATGCTACAGCCGGTAAACAACGCAAAGATCCAGGATTGGCTTGGGTATCCGTTTGTAACAACCACACAGGTGCCTGTAAACTTGGCATATGGTACAGCCACAAACTGTTCTGAAATCTATTTTGGCAACTGGAGTGAATGTATTGTTGGTCAGTGGGGTGCTTTGGAAATTATGGCATCTGACGTTGCTGGTGATGCATTCAAGAAAGTACAGACAATGGTCAGGATCGTTCAGGAAGTGGATGTTGCAATCAGGCATCCGGAGAGCTTCTGCCTTGTTAACTCGGCCAGAATTGCTTCAACGTAATTGTTGTTGATTAGTCAACTTTGGGGCTGATTAATTTCAGCCCCAGTTAAATCTAAGGAGGTATGTTTTATGAAAGCAATCGGTGATGAAATAAAAAATGTGCTTGCAATCAACCCTGTCGCAGCTGTTTACAACTCGTCACTTTCTGGCAATGCTATTGACCGACTCGGCTTTTTAAGTGCTGTTGCATCCTTTGCAATAGGCTCGGTCTCGGCTGCGGTTAGCTCACTTCAAATCAGTGTTTATGTTCAGCATGGAGCAAGCTCAACCTTGTCCGATGCTGCTTATGTCACTGGGGCTATTACTACGGTTTCGGCTGCAACATGTATCCTTGGCGGGAACCAGTTGGTTGAGATTGATGTCGATCTTACAGAATTGAACCGGTACATAAGAATGTATGCAGTTCATTCTATTGCAGGCAATGATGCAGCTACGGTTCCGGTGTCCGGTGTTGTTCAACTTGGGCAGTCAAGAAGTAAGCCGGTAGCATAATACCGGAACAAGGAGGGTAACATGTTAGTTAAAGTCAAAGAGGGTTATACCCTTTGTGTAGGCCCAAAGATGGTTCCTCCAGGAACAGAGTTAGATATTCCGGAGGAGGTGTATGTTACACAGTCTTGGAAGTGTATCAGACTTGCAACACCGGTCGTGGCAACACCTCCGATGGAACAGGAGAAGGAACCAGAAGAAGTAAATGAAGAATCTAAAGAAGAAGTAGAGGAAAAGCAGATTACAAAATCCAAGAACCGTGCCATGGTAAAGGCTCGGACAAGAGTGATTGAGTAAGATGCATTTAATCAACTACGATACTTTTAAGACTTTTCTTCAGGCAGAGGCTGATCCTAAACTTGCAGAAATGATAATTGAGGTGGTAAGTGGAAGGATCGAACATGCTCTTAATCGTTTTTTAGTTGAACAATATCGATCAACAAAGTTTAATGTGGAAACCGGGAAGGCTATTTTAAGTCTTCCCGCTTTTCCTATTAACAGTGCTGTATATTCGGTTACAGTAGATAATGCTGGTATCACCATGACAGAAGGTACTGATTTTTATATTAACGAAAGTAATGGTGTTATTCATTTTACTCAGTCTTTGTATAGATATAACCCTTTACAAATGACTGTAGGATGGGTTGGTGGTTATACAACAACCTTAGAAACCGGTGCAGTAGGTACAACCATTACAGTTGTTACAGGTGCTCCTGTTGATTTAATTCATGCTTGTACCTTGCAGAGTATTTTTCAGTATAGGAAAAGGGATAGCTTAGGTACTACATCAATTACCACTCCGGACGGAAGTATTACAACGTCTATAACGGTACCTAATTTACTTCCTGAGGTTAAAGCTATTCTTAAATCATATAGACGGAGTCCAATGTGATAACCGGTAAAGCAGAAGTTAACCTTAATAGCAAGAGCGTTCGTCTTGCTGGTGTTTTAAATGTTCAAAATGAGGCACAAAACATTTGGGGACTTTTACCTGTTACCAGGGGGGTTATTCAATATCAATTAAATACTGGTATGGAAAAGGTAAAGGATGCAATTATCCGGCTCTTTTTATCAGGTCGTCCTAGGCGCACTCCAAAAGAATCCAGAGGGATCAATGAAGGCTTAGGAACGTTGACTGGTGAACTTGTTTCACGGACAAAAGTTAGTCAATGGGCACATGGTACAACCAAATCTGTAACGACCAAAAAAGGTGGTAGCAAAAGTCATTATGCAGGACATGAAGCCACGATTGTTATCGGAGAAGGTCTTCCTTACACACATCTTTGGATTGCAGAAAGTGAAGCAGAACGTTCCTCAAGATCAATTACCATTACACCGAAAACTGCAAAGATGCTTGCAATACCTTTTATGTCGAAAACAAGGTGGCCGGCAGGTACTCCAGGTGGTTTTAGTGGAAGATTAAAACCAAGATTTATGTTTGGTCCAAAAAAATCGAGAATGACTGCTGGATTGGCTTCAGCTGATCAGTTATCTGAAGTTGACTCTCCTCTTGCTTCTCTTGGAATGCTTTACTTTCCTGCTGGTAAGGGATCTAAAAGGAAATATCCTGTTCTAGGGGTGAGAAAAGGTAAAGCAGGCATAGACCCTTATTATTTACTGGTTCCACGAATTATAGCAAAACCAAAGATTTCTTTGGAAGGGATACTGATGCATCCAGCAATTCAACGTATCCTTTATTTAATAGAAGCAAATACTGTTGAAAGGATACGGGAGAAGATGAACGAAAGAATTAAAAGGATTAATAAAGCATCATGATAGAAGAGCAAAATACGAAAAGAAAGGCAATTTTAACTTCTATACAAGGAGTAATCCAAGATATTGGTGAATTCCAAACCGTTCTTGTGAAACGACCAACTCCTTTAGATCTTGAGAAGGCTTTATTTCCATGTGTATTTATCCATGGAGGATCGGAAACAAAACTTTTAGATAACCGTTCTGTTATTGGGTATGAAACATGGGAATGGCGGGTTAATATAGAAGTTTGGACAAAGGGTGAAGAAGATCAAACCGAGGATATTTTGGCACTTATACATAAGGCGATGTTTGATAATAATTCTTTAGATGGTAATTGTGAATATTGCACAAGGGTAGGAGTGGATTTTTGGGTATTGGAACCAGAACACTTCTGGAGTTCGATGATAGTTCCATATACCGTTCTTTATAGACACACAAACGGGGTGATGTAATGAAAGTATTTTATGATGACGGACCGGATCGAATGGGGTTGGCTGGTATTATATTTGTAAAAAATGAGCCTCGGGATGTTCCAGAGGAAATAGGTCAGGCTCTTATTCGTAAAGGTCGTGTTAAGGCTTATGTTGAACCTATTGTTGAACAAGAACAAGAGAAAGGAAAGAAAAAGAGCAAAAACTTTTTCAAGGAGGTTATAAATGAGTCAGCAGAGAGGGACTAAGGCAAAGATAATTTACGATACTGAAACGACATTTAAAACACCACCGGCCGTAGCAGATGCTGCTTTACTTACTTTCGTGAATGAAAGTTTGAGAATGTCCAGGAATTTGTTACAGTCAAATTCCATAGCAGCATCTCGAAGTGCAAAAATGCCAGTTCTTGGTAATGTGGATGTTGGTGGTGACATTACCTTTGAACTTTCTCCTCAATACGGGAGATTGTTTAAACATATCTTCGGTGGATTTACTGTTACAGGTGGCGCTTCGGCTTATACTTGGACGTTTACCGTGAGTGATCTTCCTGCTGGTATGATGGTTGAGAAGCAGTTCTTGGATATTACTACGCCGACCTATTATCAGTACAATGGTGTAAAAGTGAACTCCTTCAGGCTTTCGGCCAAAACAGAAGGGTTTATTGAATGTTCTGTCGCATTGCTTGGAGCATCAGAAACCTTGGCAACGACTACGTTTGACGCTACTGCAACAGATTTTGGTTTTACACCTTTTAATGGATTCCAAGGATCAATACTTAAAGATTCTGTTACCTTAGGAGTTGTTACTGCTGTTGACCTTGAATTAAATAATAACCTGGATGCAAATACCTTTGTTATGGATGGAACAGGGCAGAGATATTCATTACCAGAAGGAAGGTCTGAAACAACAGGTAAGGTAACAGCTTTGTTTATTGATAACACTCTTTATGAAGCTGCTGTAAATAATACTGAAGTAAGCCTGGTTCTACAGTTTGTTAAAAATGCAGGTGGTACTCCTGGTACAGAAGGGAATGAGCAAATGCGTTTTTATGTAGACGAATGTATGTTCCAACCTCAGGCTCCTGCAATTAGTGGTCCTACCGGGTTGGTGGTTGAACTTCCGTTCACTGCTTATTACAATAATGCTTCGGAAGCGTCGGCTTTACGAATGGTATTACAGTGTGCTCAAGGCACATTCTAACATGAAGTACAGGAGGGTGAAATGGCAGACAAAAAGGAATTTAAGTATGAAATAGGCGGGCGTGTTTTTATCCAACGCCCGCTTGTCTTAGGTCAATTAAAACAGTTAATTGATTATGTAATGAAAGATCTCGTTGTTCCCGATACAGAGTCCTTAGATCCTATGATGCTAATAGAGATCCTAGGGGATAAACTTCCTTTGGGGTTGGCTATCATACTAACCGAGGAAGGAAAATCTCCAAAAGATAAGGATATTGATCAATTGGCAAAAGACCTTTATTTTGAAATAACAGCTGAACAGACAATGGAGGTTATTGCCGATTTTTTCGTCTGCACCCCGGTTACTTCTCTTTTAAGCACATTCACAATGAAAATGAACGAAGTGCGGAAGAGTCTAATGGGGATTGGGTCGAACGCATCTGTGTAATTTTAGCAGAAGGAAACATACTCAATCGGGGACCTATATTGTGGGGGTTTACGTTGGAAGAGTGTGGACCTTATCTTGAGTATCAAGAAAGACAACTTTTATTCAGGGAAGGGGTTATTGCCTTTTTAGGTATTAAAGATGATAAGGCCATTGAATCTAAATTCTGTGAAACCTGTAAAGCAGCAGGGATGGCAACTAATTGTACTACTTGTCCTAGAACGTTTAAACTGATAGGAGAGGAACAATATGCCCAGTGAACGTGATATTACTATTACCATGGGGGCTGACGCTGATTCCTTACAAAGGGATTTAGAAGAAGCTCGTAAGGTACTAAACTCTAATATTCGTAAGATTAATGCAGAGTTAAAAAAACTTGGGCAAGAAGGTATGACCTCGAAGCAAACCAAGGTTTTTGATTCATTAAAAAAATCTTTGGTTGAGTTAAGAAATGATTCTAAAGTTATAGGAAAAGAGATACAGAACACCTTTGCTCAATTTATGAGAGGTGAGAAGATAGCTGATCCTAAAGCTCTACAATCAATTGAAAAGTTAATCAAAAAGCTTCTTGATTTAAATGCTGAAGGAAAGGCCGTAACCACAACAGTAGAAAAGTTAGGCTCTGCTATTGCAGGAATTGGTGTTACACCAACTCCAAAGAGTAGTAAAAAAGGAACAACTGGAAAAGAAGAAGTGGTAGCTTGGGCAAAGCCATCGGAGGCTCTTGCTTTTTCCAAAGCAGGACTTGTTGATGTAAAAACCACGGTAGAGAACTATAATTTATTAACTGCTCATCTTAAAAATATGAAGCAGGCTTATATTGATTGTAGTAAGGGCATTGGTGCCTTTGCAACTGAAAGTAAAGCTGTTCGGTCTGGGGTACTTCCTCTGCTTAGTGCTGAAATACAAAAAACAGAAGCCGCAATGGTTGGTGCTGGAAGGGGCTTCCGTGGAATGGCTTCTGGTATTAAAGGTATTATTACCCAAATAAAACAGATGATTGAATGGCAAGCTGTATGGTATGGCTCACGTGCTATATTGTTTGCTTTAGTTGATGCTCCTATAACTTTTCAAAAAACTGCTTTAGAATTTGGAATGGCAATAGATAACTGGAAGGGTCAGTTACTACGGTGGGAATCAACCACTGGTACAGTCTCAGAAAATTCTAGGAAAAGTATTGATGCTATTATAGTAGAAGCAAGAAGGGCTACTATTGACATACCTTTATCCTTTGAAAAAATAAATGAGGCTTTGGAAGGTTTTATAGGAGCAGGTGTTCCTTTAAATGTTATAAAGTCTTTGGTGCCAGCAGTTGCAAAGTTAAAAGCCGCTTTCCCAGATATTGACTTTCAGTCCTTTGGTGTTGCTATATCAGGTGCTTGGAATGCTTTCAAAGAAGGCATGACTGGAGCTGTTACTGAAGCAGGGAAGTTTAATACTATTATGGAACAGCTTTTAAGAGCACAGGCCAGGGGTATTATTCGTCCTGAACAATTTACAGTAGTTATCCAGCACTTAGGTGAAATGTCAAGAATAGCTGGCTTTACAACTGAAGAAATGTTTGCTATGGCTGTTACCATTACAGATATGGGAAGTAGAGCTGGTAATGCTGCGCGGTCCTTACGTGGCATGATGGATCAATTAGCAAAACCTAGAACCTTTAAAAAGTTAACCGAGGCAGGGGTAGAACTTAATACCGAGTTAAGCATGGCAGATATGCTTATGCGCAAATTCACCTTGGCCAGTGGTAGAGAGGTTCCTTCTATACTTGAGCAATTAGGCAAGGTTTTAGGTACAGGTAGTGGTAAAAGTTATAAAGCGCTTTCCTTTTTATCTGAAATATTCCCAGCTGAAAGATCAAAGTCCTTAACAGGTATGATGGACCAGCTTAATAAATTTAAGGATCTTTTAGAGGATATTAAAGGTGCTCAAGGAGCTATAGATAAGGCTAATGAAGTAATGGCCCAAAGATTTGAGGGCCAGATTCAAATAATGAAAAACAGGTGGAGAGAGTTTGCCTCTGCTATTGGAATGAGTTCTGGCATTATTAAAGAAACAGCAGTTATTTTCAATGATGTATTACTTGGAGCATTAATAGCTGTAGATGACAAAGTTATTACTTTTGGTAAGTCTTTAACTGATCTTGGAGCAGTTGGTATAACAGCTTATTCTGTGATGAAGTCCCTTCAAGATACATTCATAGCAATAACTGCTCCAATAACTGTTCTTACACAATCAATGTATGGTTTTGCTAAAAGCCTTTCTGCTGGTGAAACAGCTGTTAAAGCCTTTGCTGTGGCATTGAGAGCATTAGCTGATATTGTTGTAGCAGGACTTTTAACAGGACTCATAGGAAAGCTATTATCTTTAGCTGGAGTATGGATGGGTTTGGAAAAAGGTGCTTCTGCTATAGGTGTAATAACCGGAGCTTTTAAAGGTCTCTTTGCTTTAATAAAAGCCAATTGGATGATTTTTGCTGGAATTTTAGCTTTACAAGGAATTAAACTTGGAATTGATACATTACAAAGTAAAAAAGAAGAAGCTGCAGGTCGTAGTTCTTCAGAGGCTATAATAAGAAGAGCATTGGGTGCAATCTCTAAAGGTGAACCTGGTGCAGTCTCGGCCGCTGGTGAAGAACTCCAAGCAAGATATGAAAGTCAATTAGCAAAGTTGAGAGCAATGGAGGAAGATCTTAATAAACCAGAGAATAAAAACAAGCCTTGGTTTTTACGTCAGTTTGGTTATGATACGGTACAAGAATTAAAAAAAGATGTACAGGCTTTAAAAGATGCTACCGTTGAGCTGGAAGGGGCGTTACATAAAAACAGATTGAAGGAGAAGTTAAAAGGGAATGTTCCTGAAACAGATAAATCCGGAACCGGAGCCTATTCTAAATATATAACAGAAGCAAAAAAAGCTCTTGAAACACAACTGAAAAATATAGGATTTGAAGAATCTGTTCAAATAAAAGAATTGGAAAGTTTGCATCGTCTTGGTATTTTAGGTGAAAGTGAATATGCTGCACAGATTTTATCTATAGATACCAAGTTATGGGAGGATAGAAGTAACCTTATATCAGCCTTTAGTATGAGATTACAAAAAGGTGGGGATCTTTATGATAAATATCAAAAAGCCATAGGCAAAGCTCAACTCAGTAAAAGAGGTGAAGAGGCAGAAGCCTTACAAGAAAAACTTAAAAATGATCAAGAATGGATACTGAGTGAGCAGAAAAAGGCAAATAAAGAAAGGGCTATTTTAGATATAAGGTCAAAAGAAGCTAAAAAGAAAGGTGGTATTCTTGATGCAAAAGTTGCAGCAGAAAGAGAATTTATTGTAGCACAACAAAGGGTAGACAAAGCCAATTGGGAGGCAGAAGAGCGTAAGAAGGCAGTAGATTGGTTATATACTCATGGCTTGGTTAGTGCAGAACAATACTATTCTGAAGAAGAACACTTTGCTGCGGCTGCTTATAGAAATGCTATTGAACTTCATCAAGCTGAATATCAAAAGTGGTATGATACTAACAAACATCGTGGGGAACAGAATGCAGCTTTTCAAAGCGAAAACGAAAAAGAGTTAGATAAACGTAATAAGGCTATTACAAAGGATTATGAAAAGTATATATCAAATCTTGTTGATATTACCAGGAAGGGTCGTGATGATATTAAGCTAATTTGGTCATCCGAAGGATTTAAAGGAGTCTTTAGAAAGGCTTTAACTGACTTAGCTGAAGATTTTGGTAACATGGGAAAACATTGGGAAACCATGATGAAGGATGTTGCCAGTGCTATGTCAACTGCTTTCCAAGATTTCTTTTTTGATACAATGGTAGATGAGTTAAAATCCTTTGAGGATTATCTCGATGCTTTTTTACGTTCGGTTGCAAAGGCTTTATCTAATGTAATGGCTCAATTTGTTTCATATGGGATAACAACGGGGGTAAAGAGTTTATTTAATATGGGAGGCGCTCCTGATATTAATGGGTTGTTTGGAACGCCAGCTATGGCTAATTATGTTCCAGGCCCGGTTGGACATAAAGGTGGGCTTATTGTTCCAAAGTTTCATGGAGGCGGAGAAGTTGATGCTAAGGTCCTAACAGGAGAGTATATTGTTAGTAGAAAAGGAGTTGCATTCCTTGATCAAATTAACCAAGGTAAAGGACCAATTGGGAATGTTAACATTGTTATTAATAATAAAACCGGGGTACAGACAATAGCAAAGCAAACTGGGATGACTTTTGATACAAAGAAACAGGTCAAAACTATTTTCTTAGATTTGATGAGAACCGATCCTCAGTTTAGACAACAAGTAGGGAGGAAGTAATGGGGGCTTTTCCAACTTTAACTGCTAAACCTGAATTTCCAATAAAAGAGGGAATTGTTGATACCGTACTACGCACTTCTCCGGAAGCAGGTCCTATACATTCACGGAACCGGTATCCCAGGCCTCGTAAGACTTTTGCTATTAGTTATAAAAATTTAGGTGAAACCGATTCCGCTGCTTTGGTAGAACATTTAGTTATAACAACAAATGGTGGAGCTGATAACTTTACTTGGACACATCCAAAAACTTCAGTTGACTATGATGTTGTTTATCAAGCCCCGTTTGAAATGAGTTATGATTATTACGGCGATCAATACCGTGCATCATGTGAATTTGTTTTACAGGAGATGTAAGTGAGGACTATTCCTGCAAGTCTTGTCATTGAAAAGAATAAAGTTACAACTACATCTGCATGGTTGTGGATTTTAGATATTTTATTTGCAGGAGAAGTATCGCCTATACGATTTGTAAAAAGCCTTGATGATCTTACTTATGAAGGTAACCTTTATACCAGAATGCCTTTTCAACTTGATGTTCTTAGGGATGAACGTTCTGGTACTATTGATAATTTGGTTTTAAAGTTTCCAAATGTCCTTCGTATTTTAGAGCCATATTTGGAAGACTTGGAAGGTGCTGTCGGTTCTACAGCCATATTGCGTCTTATTAATTCAAATTACTTGGCTGAAGAGCCAGCTTTTACAAGGAATTTTGAAATTTTGTCAACCGAGGCAAATTCTATGGAAGTGACTGTAATGTTAGGTTCTGCTAATCCCTTGTTAAAACGATTTCCTTTTCATTTATATAGGGCAAATCACTGTAATTGGAAATTTAACTTTGCCACTTCCACAGATAGTATAGAATGTAATTATACAAGGGTTACAGCTTATGCATGGCAAGCATCCCATGTTTATTCAATAGGTGAACGTTGTTATAAAACTGGTAATGAAGCTATGACATTCAGAGTGTGTGATATTCAAACTGATCAAATGTCAGGTGTTTCTGAACCAGCTTGGGTAGAAACAGGCGGATTTTATACATTAGATTATAATGTAACATGGATATGTGATATTAATTGTATAAAGACACTTAAGAATTGCCAGGACCTTGGTAATAGTAGGCGATTTGGTGCTTATGTTGGTACAGGACAAGGAGGGTTACGGATTGTTTAGCGATTTGATTGGTAAGCCTTTTAAAGACAATGGTAAAGGACCTGATGGTTATGATTGCTATGGCCTTTGCCAAGAAGTTTATAAAAGGATTGGAAAAGCCTTGCCAGATTTTGATTATAGCTTTTCTACTCATGCTTCACCAGAGACAGCAGAAGCAATTAATTTTATGATTAAAAAAGAACATAATAACTTCAAAAAAATTGAAAAGCCAGAACCTTATTGTATTGTCACCTTTTGTATTGTACCTCCATTTATTTCTCATATTGGAGTTGTTCTTGATGATTGTGTTAAATTTATTCATATATCAAGAAGAAATGCTGTTGTAATAGATAGACTTACTTCAGTTCATTGGCAAGGTCGTATTAGAGGTTATTATAAATGGGAGCATTAACCTTTGTAAAAAGAACAGACCCTTTTAACCCGAACAATAGAAATATTGAACGGTTGCCTTTTCAGGGACAGACCCTTAGTCAACTAAAAAAGGCTTTTGAGGACCAATTCTTTAATCATCCTTATATTAAAGCCATTAACGAAACGCCTGATACAAAAATCACTTTAGTTTTTACAATAAATGGTCTTGTTGTTAAAGAAACTACCATAGATTCTATTCAATTAAAACCAGGTGATTTTGTAACGGTTGTTCCTAAAATAGAAGGTGATGACATTCTTTCTACTTTAGCTACGATTGCTGTTGCAGTTATTGCTATTGGGATGGGCCAATGGTATGCAACACCACTTACTGGTTCCTTTTTAGGAATGGCGGGATTAGGTGGTTCCCTTTTTGGTGGTGCATTAATTACTACGGGAATAATGATGATTGGTGGTATATTAATTTCATCTTTAATGCCTACTGCAAGACCGGAAATTGAAATTAGTAGCTCTTTTGATACTTCACAAACATATTCTTTCTCTCCACAAACATTACAAGCACAAGGAGCTCCTGTGGCTTTTGTTTATGGTATACACAAGGTATACGGTAATGTTATAGCCACACACACCGAGACACAATCAGGTACTTCTAACCAAATATTAAATGTTCTTATTTGCTTAGGCCTTGGTCCTGTTTCAAAGATTTATAATTTAAAGATCAATGATCAAAATGCTGATGGCTATGATGGGGTAGAAAGCCACATTCGATTAGGATATATTAATCAAGAAATTATACCAAATTTTAATGATACAATTTCTCAGTATCCTTTAAATTATTTAATTGAATATAATAACCCTTACATATATACAACCGTAGGGAATACTTTTAATGCTCTTGAAGTTGAAATTACCTTTCCTAATGGTTTGTATTATATGAATAACAATGGGGGGTTAGATCCTATAACCATTCGAATAGCAATTTATATAAGGAAGAATGGTTCTTCTGACCCATGGATGCCAATAGCGAATCAAGTAGAAACCGTACAAGCTGTTGCTACAACAAATTACTGGTCTTTTGGTAATTGGGAAGAATGTGTTATTGTTTTTGATCCTGTTACTGGTTTCTCACAATCTGAGGCGGTATGGTCAGAGCTTATGGTAGGGACAACAGAACCAGGAGCACACCAAAGTGGAATTTATGACTGTCATTTTGTCCCTTCTTATGGTGCTATGTGGGGGCTTTGGAGATGGATTTCAAGAGAAGATAATTATACAACTCAAACAAGATCTTCTTATATAGATATAACAGGTGCACAGTCTGAGGCTATTATTAAATCTTTTCGTTATAATATTACAAGCCAAGATATTGCTTATGCTTATGTTTATCCCTTAGACTTTACCACAGATTATGTTAAAGCAACATCTAAGTATAGTACTTCTTATGAAGCACATTTTGCATGTGATTTAACAAAATCCTTGGTTGATGCTGCATTGGCTAATTGTTGGATGGCTAATGCTGCATCAAATCAACGTTTCCATATAGATTTAGGTTCAGCTAAAATAATAAAAAGGTTATACTATGAAAACTATCACGACTCAGGTGGAAACGTTGATAGAGGTGCCAATGCTTTTGTTTTAATGGGGTCAAATGATGCAGGCGCTTTTGCAGATACTGAATATAATCATGATACTAATTGGACTACTCTTACCTGTTCTCAAAATACATTTGATGTACATGCAGAGAGTAGCACACCGGATCCAAAGTTTATAGATATTACCAATAATTTTGGTTATAGATATATAGCCATTAAAATAGGATCAAATCATGGTGATGTTGACTATATGGGTCTTCGTAGAATAGTAGTTATGATTGCTATGGAAGAACTTGAAGGTGCTTATGATATTAAAGTGGAACGACTGACACCACAATATACAGGTATTAGATATGGTCAAGAAATGAGGTTTACCAACGTTAGAGAAATTTATGAAGATGATTTTACATATCCACGTTCTTCTCTAATGGCATTTAAGGCCTTAGCCTCAGGTCAATTGTCAGGTTCTTTTAAAGCGTCTGCTATAGTAGAAGGAAGGATTATACGTTATTACGATGGAGCAAATTGGCAAATAGGGTATAATAATAACCCAGCATGGGTGTGTATGGATATTCTTACACAACCTGTTTTAAAAGATGACCTTTCTGGGGTATGGAGATATGACGGGTATAACCCAACCACAATTAATACAGCAACCTTTTATGCTTGGGCACAATTTTGTGATACACTTGTTGATGATGGTAAAGGGGGAACCGAAAAGAGATTTGAGTTTAACGGGGTTTTTGATACAACAATGACCATGTGGGAAGCAGCTTTAAAAGTAGCATCTTCAGCAATGGCTTCATTAATTTGGGATGGTAATACAATATCGGTAGTTATTGATACTGTTACAACACCAACACAAATGTTCACAGTCGGTAATATTGTTCAAGATTCTTTTAAGATAACATATTTGCCAATGCAAGACCGTGCAGCAGAATTAGAAGCAAATTTCACTAACATTGAAAAAGATTATGAACGTGATACGTTCTCTTTGGTAAATCCTAATATAACAACATTAAATAACAAAGTATCCTTAGATTTATTTGGGTTGGTTAAACCAAGTGAGGTATGGCGGATATTAAATCATCAGTTGTTATGTAATGAAAAACTAAAAAGGACGATTGAAATTGATGTCGATGTTGAAGCGGTTGTATGTCAAATAGGAGATGTTGTTTTAGTACAACATGATGTTCCGTTATGGGGGGACGGTGGTACGATAGTTTCGGCTACTTCAAACACTGTTACACTTGATAAAGAGGTGACACTTGTTGCCGGGCATTCGTATGGTATTGTAGTTCGTTTAAATGATGATACCTTAGTCACAAAGACTATTATCACTGCTGCTGGAGCACATACTATATTAACTATTAGCGGCACATTTGATTCTGTCCCTAATAAATATGATATCTTTTATTTGTACGATATTGAAGTAGACACTAAATCTTATAGGGTTATAGGATTTACCTTGAATGAGGACCAGAAAGTACATTTAATATTACAACAATATGATGAAACAATTTATACTGGTGCATCTACTCCATATTTACCTGATGATTCATCTTTTTCTGCGGAGTCTAAATATGTATTAGTTTCAGGTATGACAGCAGCAAATAGAGCTTTTGTAGATGAGTCTGGAGTGGTGAAACGATCTATTTATTTAACGTATACTATTTCTACCAATCCTTATTTTGATTCTGTGGAAATTTATTATAAAAAAGAACAAGAAGGTCAATGGACCTTTATTGGTAAAACATTAAAAAACTTTTATTTGTTAGAAAATGTTTCTGCAGATACAACCTATTTTATTAGGGCTGTAGGAGTATCTAATATGAATGGGGTGAAGTTATCACAATTACCAAGTAGTGATAATATTGTTTCTATTACGACCGAATCTTTAGCAGATTTTTATAATACAGCTTTACAGGAAAGAGTTACTGGGTTACAAATATTTGGTCAAGGTAATGACACAATCTTTACCGGTAAGGATTGTAAGTTTGTTTGGTCAGATATACAAGCTATTGATGTTGTAGAAGGTGCCGGGGAAGAACAAACAGGTGCTGGATACACTTTACCACCATTATGGTTTAAAGATTATCAAGTCATTATAAAAAATACAGATGGTACAACCAGAAGAACTGACTATACAGTATTACCAGAATACATTTATTCCTATGAAAGAAACTATGAAGATGGTAACGGTGTTCCCACAAGGTCTTTTAAGATAGAGGTACGTGCAAGAGATAGGTATTTTAGAGTCTCAGCAATTGCTGCATGTCTTTTGGTAGAAAACACTGCTCCTGCTGCGGTTACCGGCGTAACAATAGAAGAAGGAGTAGGCTGTTTCATTATAACTATTCCTCCAGTAACTATTTCTGATATTGATGGGTATTTTACTTATGTATCTCAAACTGATGGTTTTATTCCATCAGAAGCTAACAAAGTTAATTCGGGTCCAGACACAAGAATTGTTTTTAATCCAATAAGAGCTGGTACATGGTATGTAAAGGTAGCAGCATATGATACATTTGATAGAACAACTTTGAACTATTCAGAACAGTTTACCTTTGTTATGCCTATATGGCTTGAATCTTCTGATATAGAACTTGAATTTATGAAGATGAGTTTTCAATCAATATCTTGGGCACAGTTTGCTATTTTTGATGGGTTTGCTGATGAAACCAAACGGCTCAGCCCAGATACTTCAACATATTTGGCTCTTATTAATAAGAATAGTTTAATTCAAGGAGATGCCACTCCTAATCGTACATTTGGTTTTCTTTCAAAAGTTTATAATAACATTACTACTATTGAAAGTGGTACATCAACTGGTGTAGGATTAAATTATTTAACTGATTCAAATAAGAGTTGGTTTACAGATGAATGTAAAGGGCTGACTCTTGTTGATTCTGCTTTGACTGAATTTTTAGTTATTAGCAATACGGCGGACACACTTACCATTTCGGGCACACCAGTATCAGGTGTATATTCATTGAAGGAAGCCTTACCAACTACTATGGTTCCATTTTGTAACTTTATGGATTCAACCGAAGGTGGTGGGTATGGTTATGTTAAATTAGAAGTAAGTTTTAATGATGGAATTAATTGGGAAACTGTTCTTGATACGGAAAGTGCTATTAATCTTTTGGAAGGTAATAATTTAATTGACAATCCGGGTGTTGATTATTGTGTACGTATTAGTTTAAAAAATGATGGTGATGGTAACGGTCCAATTGTTTATAAGTTTTTGATATGCACTGACCCAAGCCCGTGGAGATTTTAAATGCCTACTTTAAAAAAACAAACAGATGGTTCTTTTTTAAAGAAGAGATTAAAAGATGAAATATCTGGTCCTACTGGTCCTATTGGACCCGATGGTGCGATTGGTCCTGCTGGTGCTACCGGACCACAGGGTAAAACAGGAGAGGCTGGGCCACAAGGAGCAACAGGTGTTGTAGGTCAAACTGGTTCACAAGGACCACAAGGCGTACAAGGTCCAATGGGTGTGACTGGAATGCAAGGCATTCAAGGCATTCAAGGTCAAACAGGAGAGGCTGGTGCTCAAGGTATTACAGGACCACAAGGTGTTCAAGGTTTACAGGGAACAACTGGTCAGGTAGGGGCACAAGGATGTACAGGTCCAACTGGTGTACAAGGGCCACAAGGGTTAACCGGTCCACGTGGTACTACTGGTGCACAAGGAGCTACTGGAGAAGCAGGTGAAGCCGGTCCACAGGGTCCGACAGGTGTTCAGGGACTTACAGGAATAACAGGGCCACAAGGTGCTCAGGGGTCACAAGGTGCTACTGGTGTTCAAGGTATTACTGGAATAACAGGAATGCAAGGAGTGCAAGGTTCTCAGGGTAATACAGGTGTACAAGGATTAACAGGTGTTACTGGCTATCAAGGACCAGTAGGTATAACAGGTGCTCAAGGTATTCAAGGCTTACAAGGTATTACAGGGCCACAAGGTGTTCAGGGTATTACTGGTGTACAGGGTGTTCAGGGAATAACAGGAATCACAGGTCCACAGGGTGTTCAAGGTCAAACAGGTAGAACAGGACCAATCGGTGTTCAGGGAACCACAGGTCCTAGAGGCATTACTGGTGCTCAAGGTGTTCAAGGATTAACCGGTAGAACCGGAATACAAGGAATTACCGGGTCACAGGGTGTTCAGGGAATACAAGGTTCTACTGGGTTACAAGGAGCTCAAGGTGTTACTGGAATAACTGGTTTTCAAGGTTTACAAGGTATTACAGGGCCACAAGGTGTTCAGGGGCAGCAAGGAGCTACAGGTATTGTTGGACGAACAGGTACGACAGGACCTACCGGACCACAGGGTGTTCAAGGTATTACCGGTGTCACCGGTTTAAGGGGTGTTACAGGACCACAAGGTCCTACAGGAATCACAGGTCCACAAGGTGTTCAAGGTATTACTGGAAAAACTGGTGCTACAGGTTTACAAGGACCACAGGGTATAACAGGACCAACAGGGTATCGTGGACAGACAGGTCCACAAGGTATAACAGGAGCTCGTGGAGTAACTGGACCACAAGGTCCAACAGGACCGTTTGGTGTTACAGGACCACAAGGTCCAACAGGACTTGTAGCTGAGTTTTTAACTCACAAACTGCAATTTACAACCGGCGGCTATATGTTCCAAGGAAAAACCGGGTACGGTTCTACTGGTCAAGGTTTTTGGCTTGGTATGGATGAAGGTGTTGCCAAATTAAATATTGGTGATTCTGAAAACTATATTAATTGGGATGGTGATACACTTACGGTTGTTCAAGATATTATAATATCAAATGTTAGGCAAACAGTTTTGTCTTCAAGAGTTGATACCTCTGGGCCTAATTTTTTACAGGGAAGTACCGGGTTACAGGTATTATTAGAAGCAGATACTACTGACCCTGTTGTTCCTTCTTTTGCCTATGGTCATGATAAACGTGGTGCTCTTGATTATACAGCACCAATAGAAGCTAACCAGTTAATTACCACTGGAATAACGGAGAACTTAATTAATTTTCTTTATGTAGAGAGAAACCCAACTACAAAGGCTTTAACCTATGGAGGGTCTTATAAAAGTAATTTATATTCATTTAAGTTTAACTATGCTTTGGCGAGCTTGCTTCATTTTAATGGTACACATGGAACGTATATCTTTACTGATGTATTCGAACATACTTGGACACGGTTTGGTTCTGCTATAATAAGTACCACTCAAAAGAAGTTTGGGACTGCTGCTTTATACCTTGATAGTTCAAGCTATATTTATACCTCGGCAATAAAGGTTTTAGGTAAAGCATGGAGTGTTGAGTTTTGGTTTAGGTTAAGCAGTATAGGTGTAAATAGTGGTATGTTAAGGTTTGAAGACATAAGTAGCACCCCAGTATTAGAGATTCTTTATAGCACCACAGCTGGAGCTATACTTTATAGTTTACAAAATGGTTCTCTTTTGAATACTTATGGAGCTAAAACTTCTTATAGTGCTAATACTTGGTATAAATTTCAAGTAGAATATACAGGTTCCCATTACAATTTTAGAGTAGATGGTGTTATTGATTACTCTTTTAGAAGTGACACAGAACTTGGTAATATAAATAAATTATATTTGGGATTTACTATTGGTAACTATTTTTATGGTTACATAGATGAGTTTAGAGCAATTTTTGATTACTCTCCATATGGCAGTGATTTTACTCCAGAGATTGCTGAATTATCAGCACCTGATTTTTATTGGTTTGATACCAACAAAATGAAAATGAAATATGGTAACATTGTAGATGGTTGGACAGAAAAACAATTACTTATTCTTGGAGAAGCAATAGCATTGCATAAGGGATTGATTCCTACTATGACATCTAACAGCACCCCTTCTGGTATTGCTTCTGCGAGTACTGAAATTTCATCTACTTATGCAGCATGGAAAGCCTTTGATAAGATTGTTACAGGAGACAGTGGTTGGATAACAGCATCTTTTGTAACAACTGGTTGGTTAAAGTATCAATTTGCTTTAGCAAAAATTGTTGTGAGTTATACCATAACTCCGCCATATACGTATGCTAATGACCGTGCACCAAAAGATTTTCAATTTCAAGGTTCTAATAATGATACTGACTGGACTACTTTAGATTCTCAATCAGGTATAACATGGACTTCAAACACACCAAGAACTTTTACTTTTTCAAATACAACAGCATATTTATATTATAGGTTAAATGTTACTGCTATAAGAGGTTCTGATTATGTTTGGGTATGTGAACTTCAAATGGAAACGACCGGTGTTACTGAAATTATTAATTATGCTCTTCAAGGCAGGTATGATAGTGGCGATATTGCTACCACAGCAGGGTCTTTTACTGTAAATCATGATCTTGGATGTATTCCTCAAATTGTTATGCTTATTGAAAATGGTAGTTTAATTTATTCTAAGGATTTTGTTGTAACCAAAACATCTTTGACTTGGACAGCTGTAGCAGGGGTTTCTAGAGTAATTGCTTTAAGGGGTTGGTAAAATGGGACAGTATAAGACAGGAACAGTAGCGGTTACCAACGGTTCGGCAATAGTTATAGGTTCAGGTACCTATTGGCTTGCTAATACACAAGCAGGTAATACTTTTAAGGTACGTGATATTGATGCTATTTATACCATTAATTCTGTGGATTCAGACACACAAATAACACTTTCCACGAATTATGTTGGGAGCACTGATTCAGGATTAGAGTATCAAATAACAGTTGATTTTACTCCAAATTATAGTATACCGGAAATAAATTCAGGTGATATTGACTGGCCTTTTCATTTAACACAGGGATTAAGAATAATTGATGAGCATCTTGGTTTAACTGGTACTCAAGGAGTAACTGGTGTTCAAGGTGTTACCGGTATTACAGGACAAACAGGACCTAAGGGTAGTACTGGGATACAAGGACAAACCGGTTTACAAGGACAAACAGGGATACAGGGACAAACAGGGATACAAGGTAGTACTGGTGTACAAGGTGTACAAGGACAAACAGGGATACAGGGACAAACAGGGATACAAGGTAGTACTGGTGTACAAGGTGTACAAGGAGTGACAGGACAATATGGTGCTACTGGCTCTCAAGGTATTCCAGGAGCTACTGGAAAGACTGGACCACAAGGGTCACAAGGTAATACAGGTGTTACAGGACTACAAGGACCACAGGGTTATACAGGCTCGCAAGGACCGCAAGGAAGTACCGGAACTACTGGTGTACAAGGACCACAGGGTGATATTGGCCCGGTAGGAGAACGTGGGTTTACCGGATATACCGGACCACAGGGTGTTACCGGTAGAACCGGAATACAAGGAACAACAGGGCCCACAGGCCCACAAGGAGTAACTGGTAGAACCGGGATGCAAGGAGTAACTGGTGTACAGGGTATTACTGGTATTACCGGACCACAGGGTATTCAAGGAGTCCAGGGTATTCAAGGTGTTACCGGTGTAACCGGTAGAACCGGACCACAGGGTATTCAAGGAGTCCAGGGTATTCAAGGTGTAACCGGTAGAACCGGGCCACAGGGTATTCAAGGAGTCCAGGGTATTCAAGGTGTTACCGGTGTAACCGGGCCACAGGGTATTCAAGGAGTCCAGGGTATTCAAGGTGTTACCGGTGTAACCGGGCCACAGGGTATTCAAGGAGTAACCGGTAGAACCGGGCCACAGGGTATTCAAGGAGTAACCGGTAGAACCGGGCCACAGGGTATTCAAGGAGTCCAGGGTATTCAAGGTGTTACCGGTGTAACCGGGCCACAGGGTATTCAAGGAGTCCAGGGT
>Ga0302253_1000924_pt1 | contig 20463 bp, 16 predicted proteins | sample AAG_RA_Trp_MG_FD_193537 | JGI IMG/M metagenome (GOLD analysis project Ga0302253, IMG submission 193537) | Enriched activated sludge microbial communities from anaerobic digester in WTTP, New Holstein, Wisconsin, United States - AAG_RA_Trp | ecosystem: Engineered > Bioreactor > Anaerobic >...
AACGCGGGCGGCTGTCAGGGATGGTCGAATGAAAGTTCGCCGGGCGCGACATTGACGTCGAAGCAGACGCCCCGGCGCAGCAGGTCGAACAGCCGGTCTCCGGGTACGGCGGGACTGAAGAGAAAGCCCTGCACAACACGGCAGCCATGGTCACGCAGGAAGTGCATCTGCGCACCGGTCTCCACGCCTTCGGCGATGACGTCGAGGTCGAGATTGCGTGCCATGGCGAGCATGGTCAGGGCGATGGTGCGGCTTCCGGCCACGTGGGGCAGGTCGCGCACGAAACTCTGGTCTATCTTCAGGGTGTGCAGGGGCATGTGCTTGAGGTGGTACAGCGAGGAATACCCCGTGCCGAAGTCGTCGACGGCGAGCGTGATGCCGAGGGCCGCCAGCCGGTCGAGTCGGCGCAGGGTGCGCGTCACATCCGACATGATGGCGCTCTCCGTGATTTCGAGTTCGAGGCGCTCGGGCGGGACGCCCGTATCACGAAGCGCAGCCAGCACTCGCCCCACAAGGTCTGCGTGGCGGCATTGCACCAGTGACAGGTTCACCGCCATGGTGATGTCGGGCAGTCCTTCATCCATGAGTGCGCGGGTGAAGGCGAGTGAACTGCGAAGCATGTGTTCGCCGAGGTCGAAGATGAGGCCAAGGTCTTCGGCTACGGGAATGAACTCGCCGGGCGAGATGCGTGTCCCATCGGGCAGTGTCCACCGGGCCAGTGCCTCGGCCCCCACGATGCGCCCGGTGGCGAGGTCCACACGGGGCTGGAAGTGCGGCACGATTTCGCCATGACGCAAGGCGTGGCGCAATCGTCCCTCGAGTTCCATGCGGCTGCGTATCCTGTCGTGGAGGTGGGGCGAGAACCGCTCATAGGTGTTCTTGCCCTGCGCCTTGGCGCGATACATGGCGAGGTCGGCGTTGGTGAGCAGTTCGTCCGGCCCCTTGCCGTCGGCGGGATGGATGGCGATGCCGATGCTGAGCCCGACATGGAGTTCCCTGTCGAGCAGTGCGATAGGTTGCGAGAAGTGATGCAGGATGCGCTCGGCCACGAGCACGACCTCGCGTTCTTCACCGGGGTTGGCCACGAGGATGACATACTCGTCGCCCCCAAGCCGCGAGAGGGTGTCCTCGGGACGGATGAGCAGGGTGAGATGCTCTGCCACCTCGGCAATGAACTTGTCACCGGCCTCATGCCCGAGGCTGTCGTTGATGGTCTTGAAGTTGTCGATGTCGATGTACAGCAGCCCGCATAGCCTGCCCGTGCCCTGTCCCTCCTTGAGTTCGCCTGCCAGACGTTCCAGCAGCAACGCACGGTTGGGAAGTCCGGTGAGGGCGTCGTGCATCCCCTGATAGCGTATCTGCGCCTCCTTGGCCTTGAGGTCCGAGATGTCGTGGAAGAGGGCCACATAGTTGGTCGTGGCGCCCGACTCGTCGCGGATGGCACTGATGCTGAGCCATTCAGGGTAGTTCTCGCCGTTGATGCGGCGGTTCCATATCTCGCCTTCCCATGCGCCGCGTTCATGTAGCGAGTGCCACAGGCGTTCGTAGAATCCGCGGTCATGCCTGTTGGATTTGAGGATGCGCGGGTTGCGCCCCACGGCGTCGCGTTCGTTCCAGCCGGTGATGGTGGTGAATGCCGGGTTGACGGCGAGGATGGCGCCCGAGGCGTCGGTGATGAGGATGCCCTCAAGGGCATTGCGGAAGACGAGTTCGAAGAGGTTGAGGCGGTGCTCAGTGTGAATCCGCGACGAGATGTCGCGGAGTGCGACGAGAAGGGTGCGCTCTCCCTCGATGTCCAGAGAACGGACGCTGACTTCAGCAGGGAACGCTACGCCCCCGCGGAGAAGCTCGGTACGGGTGCGCAGCGGGGTGTCTTCACTCTCCGGGACGGGCAGGGCGTGCCCTTCCCGGCATATGTCGCGGGCTTTCAGGGCCAGCAGTTCATGGCGCGACAGCCCGAGGGTGGCTTCGGCCATGCGGTTGCAATCGAGCAGGGTCCCGTCGTCCCGCTGGAGTAGCAGTCCGTCGGGCGCGTAGTCGAAGAGGGCGCGGAAGCGTGTGGAGGAGCGGTGGAGTGCCTCGTTGGCCACACGCAGTTCTTCCGTGCGGGTCGCGACCATGGCCTCGATGTTGGTGAGTCGCTGGCGCAGTCCCGCCTCGGTGTTCTTGAGGGCGGAGATTTCCATGGCGACCGTGCCGACCCCTTGCATGCCTCCGGAATGGTCGCGAACCGGGAAACGTTGCACGAGGAACGTCCTGTCGCTGCCATCGTGTCCGTACCGCGGCAGGGTGACTTCCAGTTGTGACGGGGTGCCTTCACGCTGCATCCGTTCATTGTCGGCCGCCAGCAGCGCGGCGATGCGTTCGGGCAGGAGTTCGGCACGGTGCCTGCCGCGTGCGATGCCGTCCGGAAGGCGCAAGAGGGTGTGCCCCGCCTTGTTGAGCAACTGGACCCGCCCCTCGAAGTCCGTGAGGGCGAGCAGTCCCGGCATCTCATCCAGCAGAATCTGCCACGGGGCGTAAGGCCCCATGCCCGCTGCCGGGTCGACATCGGGAGCGAAGGTGTCGTCATCCGTGTGGAGGGCTATCGACAGGACCGCTGTTCCCCACGCCGTTCGCGGCAGGGGGATTGAGGTGCACCGCACGGGTTGTTCCTCTGCGGAGAGGGGGATGGTGTGCGCGTGGGCCTCCATACGCAAGAGCGTGGCCCTGTCCGCCTGCCGTAGTGCTCTGGCGCTGCTCTTGGGGAGCACGCTTTCGGGCGGGGCGTTACGGAATGCACGTTCGGGGATGCCGAAGAGCGCCGCGAAGGCGGGGCTGACGAAGCGGAAGATGGAGTCTGCGTCACGCAGGGCTACGGGCAGACCGCTATGACGGAGTGAGAGCAACGTGTCTGCAGAAGGGGGCGTGAGGTCTAGGCATACCAGAAGACCATCCTCGCCGGGAAGCGAGGTGAACGTTGCCCTGCACGCTGTCGGCCCCTCGCGGCACAGCAGGAGGGCATTGCCCGACCATGGAGGGACAGGGGTGCGGGGCGTCGTCTGCAGCACTGTCTCGAGGCGTACGCCGCACACCTCTCCGAGGAGGGCCTCCCCGCTGGCGTCGGCGTGTCGTACCACGCCGTCGACGCCCACGCGCAAGACAGCGAAGTTGGTGGCTTCTGCCGTCTGAAGCGTGCGAGGTGACTGGCTGCCTTCGGGGGAAAGTCGCATGTGGCCTCCGTTAGGGAACATCAATTTCCGAGTATATGCGAACTGTGCTCCTGCGCAACCACTTCGGCATACCTGACAGGCACGGGCTTGCCTTGCGTGTGGCAACGTGCAACTATGCGCCAGAATCAGTGAACCTCATGCTGCCCCTGCAGGGGAGCAGAACACCTATGGAGGTGCCGATGTCGTTTTCGAAGATACTGCTTCCCGTCGACGGCTCCGAACATGCCCGACTGGCGTTGCGACATGCCCTGGCCCTGGCCGAGGGGGGCTCCACAGTCGTGCTTGTGCACAGTTACGGTGATATCCCGGCACTGATAGGTGGTGAGGCACGAGAGCAACTCATGAAGGAATGCGTGACCGAGGCCGACGCATTGCTCGAGCCATACAGGACCGCACTTTCCGGTGCGGGTGTGCCCTATGTGGAACATGTGGTCGCCGGTGCGCCGGTGCAGGCCATTCTCTCCGTCTGCGAGAGGGAGGCGTGCGACCTCATCGTCATGGGGTCGCGGGGGCTGACCGACTTCGAGGGAATGGTCATGGGCAGCGTCGCCCACGGGGTGCTGCACCAGAGCACCGTTCCGGTACTGGTCGCGCGATAGCAGGAAATCGACGGGCGGCATGGTCGGTCTTGCGTCCGTGCCGCCCCTCTCCATATGACGAGGACGAGAGGTGCGCAGGGTGAACCTGCGCCACCGGACTCTGGACGATTGCGGAACGGAACGGGAGAAGCCATCACCGACACCGGAATGCCATGACCACGCTGCACTGGATACTGCTGCCCATCTCCTACGCGCCATCTGTGGTCGCTGCGCTGCATGCCCTGCTCACCAAGCGCGACCCGCGTTCGGCCCTCGGCTGGATTGCCGTGAGCCTCACGTTCCCATTGGCTGGCCCCTTCTTCTATTTCATCTTCGGCATCAACCGCGTCCATAGCCGTGCGGCCCAGCTTCTGGCAGCCACGGAGAACAGGAGGCGTCGTCAGGGTGAGAGGTTGCATGGAGGGCCGGAAGAGGACGACCCGCCGGGTACCGTTTCGGATACCTACATACCCCCACGGTTTCGCGCCCTGGCACGTGTCGGACGCATGGTCACCGGAAGACCCCTTGCGGGGGGCAATACCGTGCGTCCGCTGTATAATGGCGAAGACGCCTATCCCGCCATGGTCGAGGCCATCGACAAGGCCGAACACAGTGTCTTTCTCACCACGTACATCTTCGGTGGCCGGCGCATAGGCGAACAGTTCGTGGATTCCCTCGCCGATGCGGCTGAACGCGGGGTCGACGTCCGGGTCATCATCGACGGTGTGGGGGGGCTCTATTCGTGGCCGAGGGCGTGGTCGCGCCTGAAGCGTCGCGGAGTGCGCGTCGAGAGATTCCTGCCGCCGCACCTGTTGCCACCGCAGCTTTCCGTGAACCTGCGCAACCACCGCAAGGTGCTGGTCTGCGACGGGCATGTCGGCTTCACGGGCGGCATGAACGTGGGTGACCATCACCTCATGGCCACCGACAATCCGCGCCGTGTGCAGGATGTGCATTTCCTGTTCACGGGCCCCATCGTGGCACAGTTGCAGGAGGTCTTCCTGCGTGACTGGGGTTTCCTCACGGGAGACTATGCCCTGACGGCCCCGGTTCACGATGAACCCTGTGGCGATTCGCTCTGTCGTACGGTGCTCGAAGGGCCGGGCGACCGCGCAGAACGTCTGCACGACCTGCTATGCGGCATCATCTCCAGCGCCTCGCGCTCGGTGCGCATCGTGACCCCGTACTTCCTGCCGTCGCGTGAGATCATCAGCGCCCTGCGGGCAGCGGCCCTGCGCGGGGTCGATGTGCGCGTCATGCTGCCTGCCCGCAACAACCTTCCCTTCGTGCACTGGGCCACACGACACCTGCTGGAAAGCCTTGTGGACAGCGGGGTGCGCGTCTTCTACCAGCCGCCGCCCTTCTCGCATTCCAAGCTGTTGCTGGTCGACGGCTACTATGCGCAGGTCGGGTCGGCCAACATCGACACGCGCAGTCTGCGGCTCAACTTCGAATTGACGGTGGAGGTCTTCGACACCAGCGTCGTGCGGCAGTTGAACAGGCATTTCGACACGGTGCGGCGCATGAGCGAAGAGGTTCAGGCCAGTATGCTGGCCAGTAGACCCTTCGCCACGCGGGTGCGGGATGCCCTGTTCTGGCTCTTCTCTCCGTATCTGTGAGCAGACGGGGAGGCATGGGCGCATGGTGGCGATCCCTGTCCGGGACATGCCGGAAAATGCCATGAAATGACCTTGTCTGGCGGCATGTTGCGTCGGGGCTTGACAGCCTCTGCGCCGTGCGTATGTAGGGGGTCGCGCGACACCTCGTGTCGCAGACGTCAAGCCTGAAGAGGTATCCCCGCTGATGCTTCGTTTCCCCTTGTTCCTTGCCATGCTCATGGTGCTGCTCCTGCCCGGAGACGCACTCGCCTGGGGGCCGGGTATCCACATGGCTACGGCCTCGTGGCTTCTCGACCATCTGCCCCTGCTGCCCGCCGCCCTCGCACAGGTGGTGGGGGCCCATCCCGCCGCCTTCCGCTACGGTTCGCTTTCCGCCGATATCTTCATCGGCAAGGGGTGCAGGGTGAAGCCGGGGCACAGCCATAACTGGTCGACGGCGCACGCCCTGCTGGACGAAGCCGACACGCCCGAGTTGCGTGCCTATGCGGCGGGCTATCTCGCCCACCTCGCTGCGGACACCGTGGCCCATAACCACTACGTGCCCAACCTGCTGCCCGGCACACCCGGCAGCGGCAAGTTCTCGCATGTCTACATCGAGATGCAGGCTGACAGGCTTGTGGAGTGGGACGGTGCCTCGTACAGGCTCTTCGATGCCATGTCCGAAGCCGATAGCGCCCTGTTGCGTGCCACGGACAAGGCCGCCTTGCCGTTCCGTCTCAAGAAGCAGCTGTTCCGCGGTAGCGTGGCGGTGGCGGGGCGTCAGTCGTTCCGGCGTTCCCTGCGCATCGTGCACAGGATGATGCCCCACGCGGCCGACCGTGCCTACCTCGGCATGATGCTCGACATCAGCGCGCGTGCCGTGGTGGACGTCTTGCGTGACCCCTACGGTTCCGCCGTGCTTGATATCGACCCCATAGGCAGCGAGGCCCTCGATACGGCCCGTACAGCCTGCCGGTGCGCCACGCCGCTGGCCTTCCTTACGGTCGACCGCGAACTGCGCTTTCCGCTGGACGCCCGTCTGGCGTCCCTTCCCGCCTCTGGCGTCCCCTCGGGCAAGTCTGCCCACGCAGCCTGAATCCTGCCTGAGTCCTGCCCGCGTCCTGTTGCGGCTGATGGTGGATGCCTGTCGCCTTGCACCGGGCAGGGGCGTTGTCCTCTGCCGTCTGTCAGGCTGTCCTGCATAGGCGGTCTGCGCTGCGCGTCTCTTGCCCCGTCAGCGGCAGATGCTCTTCGCCTCGCCCCGTCGGTTCCAGCGTCGTTTGCAAGACCCTGCCGATGCAGGTCAGAGCAACGCGGAAAGCACCGAGATGGCAGCCGCCCCTATCACGACGATGCCGGGGTCGACCTTGCGCCACAGCGCCACGAAACCTCCTATGGCAAGGAGTGCCGGGAGTGGTTCGGGAGGCAGTGAGCGGACGACGGCGACCACCAGTGAGAACAGAAGCCCCGAAAGGGCGGCGAGGCTTGCGCGCACGCCGCGGTGATACAACCGGGAGCGTTCGACCAGAGACACCAGCGTATCCGCCGTCAGCAGGAAGAGCAGTGACGGGGTGAAGATGGACACCGCGGCGATGACGGCACCGAGAAGCTGGTCGACCCGCCATCCGATGAAGGCCGATGCCATGATGATGGGGCCGGGAGTGACCTGCCCGATGGCGATGCCGTCGAGAAAGGCCGAATCGGGCATCCAGCCCCGCAATTCCACCACCTCGTGTCGCATGACGGGCAGCGATGCCAGCGCACCGCCGAAGGCCACGAGGTCGGTACGCATCATGGAGACGGCTAGCTCATACAGCCGTGGTGCAGCGAGCGCCAGCACCACGAGGAACGTCAGCGTGAGTGCAAGACCCGCCGTCAGTCGTATCGCACCCTTCCTGAAGTTGCGGTTCTCCCGGGGGCAGCCAGCGCCCGGCATCGTCTGTGCTGTCTTGGTGCAGGGCTGTGGCACGGGCACATCCTCCTCCCTGTAGACGAGGAGTCCGGCGGCGACGGCGAGGCCCAGCGGAAGCAGCGGGTGCAGTTCAAGGAGTGCCAGCCCGCATACGGCAAGGGCTATGACCCTGTCGGCCCACGACCGGAGATAGCGAACGGCGAAATCCATGCCGCCATGCACCATGATGGCGAGTGTCACAGCCTTGATGCCCGTGAACGCGTGCTGGAAGGCCGGAAGTTCATGATTCTGCCAGTACAGTGCGGCAAGGGTCGTGATCATGGCGAAGGCGGGCAGTACGAAGCCTGCGAAGGCTGTCAGCATGCCGGGCACACCGCGTAGCTTCAGTCCGCAATGCGCCGATACCTGCATGACCGTGGCACCCGGTACGGCCTGACAGATGGCGACCGTGGCCTTGAACGATTTTTCATCGAGCCATCGACGCCGTTCAACGACCATGCGCCGCACATGGGGCAACATGGCGGGGCCTCCGAAGGCCGTCAGACCCACGCGCAGGAAGGAGAGGAACAGGGCCGCATGGCCGGGGGGGCGGTGTGGTGCGTCATCGGGCTGAGGTGCCGCCTCGTTGGCGACTGCCGCTGTGCCGGTGGCGTCGCCCTTGGCAATCTCATTCGTGTCTCGTCCGCAAGGGCCTTGCCCTTCAGGCGGGGCATGATGCCCTGCGTGTTGCGCCGTATCCGCCATGTTCTTCCATCCTTCTGCGAAAGTACAACGCCATGGGCTTGCAGGCGTCGGGTACAGGCACGTGCCCGTGAAAAGCATGAACCGACGAAGATGATCCAGTTTGCATTTCTTTCTGGGACCTTATCGTGGGCACTCCCTGACGCAATGGGCTACCAAGGAACGCCGTCCATGTTGAAGGCCCGCAAAGGGTATCCTGCGTACGGCGCACGGGGCGGGCTGCTGTAAGGTTCGTGCAGGGTACGCGGTATCGGCGTGGTGCCTTCTTGCTTCGATGGTCTTTTGGCTGCACATCATGAAGCGGGTACGGGCGGGGCATATCCGGAAGTGCCCCACGGTCTGCAGCCAAGCCGCCGGGTGTTCATGGACGTTGGCCTGGTCTGTCATGACGTTTCATGTCGTCCCGAATCCACCCTTGAAGCGTAACCATGTAACCTTCTCCGGCAGGGGGCGAGCCCATCGGAGTACAGGAGAACGCCATGCATCATGATATGATTGCCATTACCGCCGAAGTCGTCGCAAGGGAAGGGCATGAGGCCAAGGCCGCTGAACTTCTTGCAGGACTCGCCGCCGCCACCTCACACCATGCCGGAGTGCTGCGGTACGAGGTGCAGCGTCAGTCCGGAAATCCGCGCGTATTCATGGTGGTCGAACTTTGGGCCGACCGTGCCTCGCTGGAGGCGCACAAGAATACGGAGGATATGCGGTGCTTCATCGAAGCTGCCCCGGCAGTACTCGAAGGCGCATGGCTTGTGCGTGAATGGCAGGGCGTTGCGGCGTCTGTAATCCCCGCAGCGTAGGTTCTCTGCCCTGTCCCGGGACTTCTCGGACTGTGTGACCGGAGTATACGCGTCAGGGCTGGCGCCGGTATCTGACATCCGGGGCGGGATGCGGACGGGGTTGTCTTCGGGCAGCTGTCTGCCTGACTGCTGACGCGCCTTGCGCCGGGCCATATGCCAGCCCATGTACCAGTCCCCGTGCTGGGGGGGCCGTAGGCAGTACACCTTGTCGATGGCTTGCCCGAGTGCCCTTGGTGTCACGTTCATGCGGTGACAGACGTTGGCAGCGAAGTGCAGGGCAATGAAGTGAAGACCGGGCTGGCCTTGTCCGCAACGATGGGGACAGCCTGAACATGAGAAGGGGCACGGCGTTCGCCGTGCCCCTTTGTCAGACATGGTTGCAGGTGCAGCTGCCGCTATTCGGAAGCCGTCTCGGCAGCCTGAGGGGCCGCAGGCGCCTCGGCCTTTTCGGCCTTCTTCGAGCGGCGGGGCGTACCCTGCAGCTGTACCACGAACTTCTCGGGGGCGGGCGCGCGGTGCACGTTCACCATCGAGAGGCACTGCGTGGGGCAGGCATCGACGCATACAGAGCAGTAGACGCAGGCGAAGGGGTCGCAGTCCCACGTGCCGGCCTTGGGGTCGACCGTGATGCACTGCGAGGGGCACTTTATCTGGCAGCTCTTGCAGAAGATGCAGTCTTCGATCTTGTTCACGAGACGCCCGCGGAAGCCTTCGAAGGCCGGACGGGTCTGGAACGGATAGAGCCGCGTCGCGTACTTGCGCGACAGGTTCTTGAGGACGTTGCTGAGCATGTACATGGTGTTGTCTCCCTGCTGCTAGCGCTCTGTGCAGCTGATGCACGGGTCGATGGACAGTACCGCCACGGGCACGTCCGCCAGTTGCAGACCGCCCATGATGGCGAGCAGCGGCGGGATGTTGGCGAATGTGGGAGTGCGGATGCGTACACGTTCAAGGTGCTTCGAGCCGTTACCCTTGACGTAGTACATGAGCTCGCCACGCGGCTGTTCCACACGCGCCACGACTTCACCTTCCGGCTTGCCGGGAACCTTCACGGAGAGTTCGGTGTCCGGAAGCTTGGAGATGGCCTGACGCACGAGGTCTACCGACTGGAGCACTTCGAGGAAGCGCACCTTGCAGCGTGCCCACGAGTCGCCGTCGGGTACGGCGATGGGTTCGAAGTCGAGTTCGTCGAAGGCCGCGTACTGCAGCTGGCGGGCGTCCTGCGCCACGCCGCTGCCGCGCAGCATGGGGCCGACGGCACCAAGCTGGATGGCCTGCTGTGCGGTGAGTACGCCCACACCCTTGGTGCGCTTGCACACGGTGTAGTCGTCGAGGATGGTGGTCATCAGGGCGCGGATTTCGCGTTCGAGGTGGTTCATCTCGTCGAGAATCCACTTCTGGTGTTCAGGCGACAGGTCGCGGCGCACACCACCCACGATGTTGGTGGAGATGACCACGCGGTTGCCCGCTGTGGCTTCGTTGATGTCCATGACGCGCTCGCGCACTTTCCAGAACTGCATGAACAGGCTCTCGAAGCCGAAGCCGTCGGCGAAGAGACCGAGCCACAGCAGGTGGCTGTGGATACGGTGCAGTTCCGACCAGATGGTGCGCAGGACCTTGGCGCGACGGGGCACTTCGACGTTCATCATGCACTCGAGCGACTGGCAGTAGCACATGGCGTGGATGCACGAGCAGATGCCGCACACGCGCTCGACCACGTAGACCATCTGGTTGTAGTCGCGGATGGAGGCGAGGGTCTCGAGGCCGCGGTGGACGTAGCCGAGGGCCGGAATGGCTTCGACCACGGTCTCGTCCTCGACGACCAGCTTCAGGTGCAGGGGCTCCGGCAGAACCGGATGCTGCGGGCCGAAAGGAATGATGGTGCGGGACATGGGACCTACCTCTTATGCCTTCTTCTGGATGGTGGAGATCTTGCAGAACGGGGCGGACATGCTGCCCGTGATCTCGTCATCCAGGTAGAGGGTCCTGTTGAAGTCGAGCACCAGACCGTCAAAGGTCAGGCCGAACTGGTCACGGGCCTCGTTTTCGATGAGCAGGGCGGCGAAATACACCGGCGTCAGGCTGGGGATGGGCTGGTCCTTGGGGGTCGTCAGCCGGTAGTGCACGAACTCGAGGTCCTTGTCGAAGTGGTAGATGATGTCGACGTTGCCGTCGCCAAGATCGACCACCGAGTAGGTGACGAGCCTGTAGTCCTGCTCGAAGAGCGCCTTGGCCTCGCCGACGATGGCGTCGATGGCGATGGGTTTGGCGTTCAGTATCTCGGTATGGTTGGGCATGGTGTTTCCTCGTCTTAACGTCGTGAGAGGCTTGCCTACTCGATGACGGTCACTTTGGGCATCTCGGCGAGACCAAGCTTGGCCTTGACCACCTCAAGCGCGGTGACCACGCCGTCGATGATGGCCTCGGGCTTGGCCGGGCAGCCCGGCACATAGACGTCGACGGGGATGACCTGGTCGACGCCGCCGACGACGTTGTAGCACTCGCGGAACACGCCGCCCGAACTGCCGCAGGCCCCGATGGCGATGACGGCCTTGGGGTCGGGCATCTGGTCGTAGATGTTCTTGAGCACCTTCTTGTTGCGATGGTTGACCGTGCCGGTCACCAGCAGCACGTCGGCGTGCTTGGGGTTGCCCACGTTGATGATGCCGAAGCGTTCGACGTCGAACACGGGGGTAAGGCAGGCGAGCACTTCAATGTCGCAGCCGTTGCACGAACCACAGTCGAAGTGGACGACCCACGGGGACTTGAGGCGGCCCTTGTTGATCCAGTCTTTGATGAGACTCATCTCTGCCTCCGCCTAGCTGACGTACAGCCAAAGGATGTTGAACATCGACAGCACGAGGCCCACGCCGAGCGCGCCCTTGAGCATCCACTGCCACGTCATGCGGGCAGTGATGTTGTCGATGAGCACTTCGATGAAGTAGGTCACAGCCAGAAGCAGCAGCATGCCGGTCAGGCTGGTGTGCCAGAACAGGGTGCACAGGCCGAGAATCAGCACCACGTCGAACCAGTGGCCTATCTCAAGCAGTGCAAGGTGCGGGCCCGAGTACTCGGTGAGCACGCCGCGCACGATTTCCTGATGCGCGTGGTGACATGCGGAGATGTCGAAGGGCGACTTGCGCAGCTTGATGGTCAGCGCATAGCCCAGCGCGATGAACAGGAACGGCATCTGCGTGAGCAGCGGCTTTTCCAGCGCGTAGACGTCGGAGATCATGAAGCTGCCCGTGGCCATGGAGATGCCCACGAACACGAGGATGATCAGCGGCTCGTAGGCGAGCATCTGGATGAGCTCACGCTGTGCGCCGACCTGGCTGTAGGGCGAGTTGACCGACAGGGCACCCACCACCTGGAAGACCGCGCCCACCGTCATCACGAAGAAGAGCAGCAGCAGGTCGCCCTGCATGAAGAACAGGAAGACCGCAAGGGCGGAGGAGACCACGTAGATGTAGGCGCACAGCACCTGCCACGAGTTGACCACCATCGGCGCTTTGCCGAGGAGCTTCAGCACGTCGTAGAAGGGCTGGAGTATGGGCGGCCCGAAGCGCGACTGAAGGCGGGCGGTGATGCGACGGTCGAGACCGGCGATGAGACCGCCGAGGACGGGCGTGGCCGCAAGCCCGATGAGGGCGAGGATGAGTTTGAACATTACAGCATCCCTCCGATCATGAGGATCAGAAGCACGATGGCGACGACGTTGCCGGGCTTGGTCAGCTGGGCTTCGCCGAAGAGCTTCTCAAGGTAGTAGTTGCCTGCGGCGTTGGGCACGAACTGGTTCATGGGGCCGTTGAAGCCGACCACGCCGTCCTGCGTCATCTGCGAGCCGCCCATGTAGGGCAGGCTTGCCGCCGAGTCGGGCGTGTTACGCGCGGCCCGCCATGCGTAGTAGAACCCGGCACCGAGGAGCAGGTACAGCGGGTACACGGCGAAGGCACCCATGGTGTTGCCGATGGTGCCGATGCTCACGCCGTAGGCGCTGGCCTTGGCGTACATGGCGATGGCCGGTTCGACGAGGCCGGTGTAGACGAACGGGGCGAGCAGCGAGAGCACCAGCGCGCCACCAACCAGCGAGACGAGGGGCAGCCGGATGGTGATGTCCTGTTCTTCCTGCATCGGGCCGAAGCCGGGACGCGAGCTGCCCAGCATGATGCCTGCCCAGCGTGCCCAGAACAGCACGGTGAGTGCGCTGCCGAGGGCGATCATGATGACCAGCAGCGGCATGGCAGACATGGCGCCCGCCGCAGACTCGATGGCCATCCACTTGGCGATGAGCATGCCGAAGGGCGGCAGCATCATGGTGACGATGCCGATGACGGTGATGACCGCGGTGCGGGGCATGCGCTCGAAGAGGTTGCGCATGTCCTCGATGTTGCGCGAGCCGATCTTCTGCTCGATGGCACCCACGCACAGGAAGAGCAGGCCCTTCGAGATGGCGTGGAAGATGATGAGCATCATGGCCGCTGCCACCGAAGCCGCCGTGTTGATGCCGGCACACGCCACGATGAGGCCGAGGTTGGCGATGGTGGAGTAGGCGAGGATCTTCTTGCCGTTGCTCTGGCCTGCCGCCAGTGCGGAGGTGACGATGAAGGTGAACGCGCCGAACAGCGCCACACCCGTGGAGAGGGCCGTCCCCGCATAGCCGGGGGCCATGCGCAGGATGAGGTAGACACCGGCCTTGACCATGGTGGAGGAGTGCAGCAGGGCCGACACCGGCGTGGGAGCGACCATGGCTCCGCACAGCCAGCTCTGGAAGGGCAGCTGCGCCGACTTGGTGAAACCGGCGAGGCACAGCATGGCCATGGGCAGGAGCACGGCGGTGGTCCGCATCTCGGGTTCGACCGCACGGGCGAGGATGTCCTGCACCGAGAGGGTCCCCATGCCCTTCTGGAGGAAGAGCAGCGCGAAGACGAAGGCGACCCCGCCCACCATGTTCATCCACAGGGCGCGGGTGGCGTTGGTCTTGGCCTCGTCCGTGCCGTCATGCCCGATGAGCATGAACGAGCACAGCGTGGTGATTTCCCAGAAGAAGTACATCCATGCGAGGTTGTTGGAGAGCACGAGGCCGTTCATGGCGCCGAGGAAGAGCACGACGAAGAAGAAGAACCGGGGCTGCTTCGTCTGGGGCAGGTGCAGGTGTTCTTCGTGCTCTTTCATGTAGCCGAGGCCGTATACACAGATGAGGCCGCCCACAAAGCTGATGATGAGCACCATCGTCAGCGAGAGGCTGTCCACGTAGAAGCCGGGTACGGTCGCGCCATGATCCATCAGGAAGAACTCAAGATAGATAAGGCCAACTATCTGCAGCACAGTCATGCCCATGATGAGCAGATGCCGCATCTTTGTACCCAGATACAGGATGTAGAAAAGCAGCGCGAAATCGAGGAAGGCTATCAGCCCGTCGAGTCCGATCCCGAGAAACGACTTCGGGGCGAACATTATCGGGCCGCTTCCTGCCATTCCGAGAGCAGACAGGGCCGTGACCGCCACCGCACCGGGGACGATCAGACGCCGTGCCGCTTCTCCCCTGACGAAATAGACCGCTAGGGCCGCCAGAAGAGGAAACGCGACGCATCCGAAAACAAGGGTGTCCAGCATACGCACCTCGTACCATGAAAAGGGGGCAGCAACCTCTACCGGGGAGATCGGTTGCTGTCTGTCGTTGCACGTCCTAGGGGGGACGTGAGCCCTTGGATTCCCGCACCGAATGTAATGTCGCAACTACACGAATGCGTCAAGGGTAGTGAAAAAAAATCAGTAGGTTGTGTAATCAGTCGAAGTGCTGCGGTAGGAATTGAAAACCCTGCACTGGTGCTTGCCCGAATTGCCGCATGGCTGCTTGATGGGAGCCAAGCTTGTGCTTGACTTGGCTAAACGGTCGTTTAGAAAGGCGGTGGAGGAAGACCGTATGCAAGGCGGAAGTCGTGAGAGATTGCTCGAAGCCGCAGGAGAGACCTTCGCCGAAAAAGGCTTCCACAGGGCGTCGTTGCGGGAGATATGCACCCGCGCCGGTATGAACGTGGCGATGGTGAAATACCATTTCGGCGACAAGATGGGGCTGTACCGCGAAGTGTTGCATGCGACCTTCGATGCTGCGGCAAAGGCAAGGATACAGCGTACGCTGGTGGCATGCCCACGTCAGAGGCTCTATGACTTCATCCATGACCAGTTGCTGCGCGTGCGGGGCGGACGACGACCGCCATGGTACAATCGTCTCATGGCGCGTGAGCTCGCCTCGCCTTCCCCGGCGCTCGACGAACTTGTCGCGCGTGGCATCCTGCCAGTATCACGCGAGTTGCGAGGCATCGTGATGGATCTACTTGGCGAGGGCGCAACAGACCGGGAAATCACATTGCATTCGCTTTCAGTGGTGGGACAGTCGCTGCATCATCATCACGCACGGGCCATCATCGAACGTCTCTATCCAGACCTCACCTATACGCAGCGAGACATCGCCGCTTTGGCTGAACACATCGTGCGTTTCTCTCTCGATGCCCTTGATGCAGCCAGGAAGCGCATCACGGAACGGGCCCACGGCGCACAGGATAACGTTGCCGAGAGAGGCGTTCTCCATTCCGGACGGGATGTTGCGCATCCTTCGGATGCCAGCTGACATGTTGGCACAGAGTTCTTTTGCATCATGCAAGGCGGCGATTTTGCCTCATCCCATCCCTCGGCCCGGCACATTCTTCGTCTGAGTCCGCATCGTAGCGCCGCGATGCGGATGCCCTGAACGAGTCCAGTCGCAACAACAGTAGAAGAACATCATGAACGGATTATCATGCTGTTTCCGGGCAGCCGAAGGCTTCCGGACGGTTCAAACTGCAACGAACGGAACCACCATGAACGACCATTCTGCCATGCGCGCCGTCTCCTCCTTCTCGACAATGGCCTCGGTGCGTCGTGTGGCATGCACTCTGCTGGCGTGTTGCCTCGTGGTCGCGGGCGCGTGCTCACGCGATGAGGGCAAGGCGAAGGGGGCGCGCGCCAAGGGCCCGGCACCTGTGACGGCGGCTGTTGCCGCCCGGCAGGACATCCCGGTGCGTCTCAAGGCCGTGGGCAATGTGGAGGCATCCGCGACGGTGCAGGTGCGGTCGCGCATCACGGGTGAACTCACGGGCATCCATTTCCGTGAGGGCGACGACGTGCGCAAGGGGCAGAAACTCTTCACCATCGACCCGCGGCCCATGGAGGCGGCCCTGCGCGAGGCGCGTGCACGGCAAGAGCGCACCCGTGCCCAGCTGACCAAGGCGGAGGACGACCTCAGGCGCTTCGCCAGCCTTGTGGAGGGCGGTTTCGTCAGCCGTGAGCAGTATGAGCAGATACGCACCACCGCCGAGGGGTTGCGCGCGTCGCTGCGCGAGGCTGAGGCCGCCGTGGAGAGTGCGGCCCTGCAGCGCGACTACTGCATCATCACCGCACCGGCCGATGCCCGGGCAGGGGCCGTGGGCGCGCACATCGGCAACATGATCAAGGCCAATGCCGACGACTGGCTGGTGACGCTGGACACAGTGGAACCCGTGTACGTGAGTTTCTCGATTCCCGAGGTGCACCTCCCGGCGGTGCTTGCCTTGAGGCAATCGGGCACTGGCAGGGTGCTTGCGCGCCCTGACGGCGGGGACGAGGTGGAGGGCCGACTGGACTTCGTCGACAACAGCGTCGACACGGCGACGGGCACCATCCGTCTGCGGGCCACCTTCGACAACCGGACGCGCAGTCTGTGGCCGGGGCGTTTCGTGGATGTCCGCCTTACGCTGGCCACGCACAAGGATGCCGTGGTCGTTCCCTCGCGGGCCGTACAGGCGGGTGTGGACGGCCCCTATGCCTATGCGGTGGTGGACGGACGCGCCGAGTTGCGCAACCTCGCCGTGGGCGTGCAGGCGGATACGATGACGGAGGTGCTGCAGGGCATCGCACCCGGTGAGAAGGTGGTCGTTGAAGGCCTGATGCGGCTCACGCCCGGGGCCGAGGTCGTCATCCGGGCAGCGGATGCGGGCCGGAATGCTACGGCATCTTCCGCAGGCGGTACGGCAACCGAGGGCCTCGCGACCGGTGACAACGCCGCGCCGACATCCGTACCGACGTCCGTACCGACATCGGCGCCGACCGGTGCGAAGGCCGGGGAGGCCCGCCAGTGAACGTCACGGAGTTCTTCATCCGCAGGCCGGTCACGACCACCCTCGTCATGCTGGGGCTGCTCTTCTTCGGCGTGATGGGCTACCGCCAGCTTCCGGTGAGCGACCTGCCCAACGTCGACTTCCCCACCATACAGGTGCGGGCGCAACTGCCGGGGGCGGACCCGGAGACCATGGCCTCGTCGGTGGCTGCCCCTCTGGAACGGCAATTCGCCACCATCGCGGGCATCGACTCCATGAGTTCCACCAACACGCAGGGCAACACGCGCATCACCATCCAGTTCAACCTTTCGCGTGACATCGACGCGGCGGCGCAGGACGTGCAAGCCGCCATATCGACAGCGCAGCGCAAGCTGCCGTCAGACCTGACCACGCCACCCAGCTACCAGAAGGTGAACCCGGCCGACCAGCCCATCCTCTTTCTCGCGCTCACATCGCCCACGCTTCCCCTCTCCAAGGTCAACGAATACGCCGAGACGCGCATCGGGCAGACCATCTCCATGGTCTCGGGGGTGGCGCAGGTCAACGTCTACGGTGCCAAGAAGTACGCGGTGCGGGTGCAGGTCGACCCGAGGCGGCTGAAGGCGCTGGGCCTCGGTATCGACGAGGTGTCCGCCGCCGTGGACAAGGCCAACAGCAACCTGCCCACGGGCACCCTGCAAGGCGAACACACGGCGAGCATCATCAAGGCATCCGGGCAGTTGTATGACGCTGCGGCCTACAGGCCCGTGGTGGTCGCCTACCGCAACGGCGCGCCCGTGCGTCTCGAAGAGTTGGGCCGGGTCGTGGATAGCGTTGAACAGGACCGCATCCTCAACTGGTTCAACGACGAACGGGGCATCGTGCTGGCCGTGCAACGCCAGCCCGGCACCAACACGGTGGAGGTGGTCGAATCCATCAAGAGGCTGCTGCCCGAATTCGAGCGGCAGTTGCCCGCCGCCGTGAAGCTGAACATCCTGTTCGACCGGTCCGAGTCCATCAAGGCGTCGGTGGCCGAGGTTAAGTTCACGCTGGTGCTCACGGTGTGCCTCGTGGTGCTGGTCATCTTCCTGTTTCTGCGCAGCCTGTCGGCCACCGTCATTCCCAGCCTCGCCCTGCCCATGTCGGTGGTGGTGACCTTCGCCGCCATGCACATGATGGGCTTCAGCCTCGACAACCTCTCTCTCATGGCCCTGACGCTGGCGGTGGGCTTCGTCGTGGACGACGCCATCGTCATGCTGGAGAACATCGTGCGGCACATGGAGATGGGCAAGACTCCGCTACGGGCCGCCCTCGACGGCGCGCGCGAGATTGGCTTCACCATCATATCTATGACGGTGTCCCTTGCGGCGGTGTTCATCCCCGTGCTGTTCATGGGGGGCATCGTGGGACGGTTGTTCCACGAATTCGCCGTGGTCATCACCGTCGCCATCCTCCTTTCGGGCTTCGTCTCCCTGTCGCTCACGCCCATGCTGTGCGCGCTGTTCCTCAAGCCGCATGTGGGGCAGAGACGGCACGGGCGGGTATACAACGCGCTGGAGACCTTCTTCGAGACGCTGCACCGGGGGTATGAACGTTCGTTGCGGTTCACGATGCGGCACCATCGCATGACGTTCGGCCTGTCGATGGTGGTGCTTGGTGTCACGGTGTGGCTTTTCGCCGCCATGCCCAAGGGCTTTCTGCCCAGTGAGGATACCGGGCAGATTTCCGGCTTCACCGAGGCCGACCAGTCCGTCTCCTTCGGGCAGATGGTGAAGCTGCAGAAGACCCTGCACCCCATCATCGCGGCTGACCCCGGCGTGGACTCGTTCTCGTCCACCGTGGGCGCGGGCGGTCCCAACGTGGGCGGCAACTCCGGGCGTTTCTTCATCAGGCTGAAGGATTTCGACGAGCGCGACGAGCATGTCGACACCATCATCAACCGCCTGCGGGCCAAACTCTCCGGCTTTCCGGGCATCAACGTCTTTCTCGTCAACCCGCCCAGTATCAACGTGGGCGGACGCGCTTCCAAGAGCCTCTACCAGTACACACTGCAAGGGCCTGACACCGCCGAACTGTACAAGGCGGGAACGGAACTTGAGGCGGCCCTGCGCGAGTTGCCCCAACTGCGCGACGTGACCAGCGACCTCCAGATACGCAACCCCGAAGTGCGGGTGGACATCGACCGTGACAAGGCCGCCGCACTGGGCCTCAGCGTGCATCAGGTGGAGGACGCCCTGCAATCGGCCTACGGTACGCGGCAGGTCTCGACCATCCTCGCACCGGACAACGACTATCAGGTCATCCTCGAACTGTTGCCCGAATACCAGCGCGACGCGTCGTCGATGTCGTTGCTCAATGTGCGTTCCGCCAGCGGGCGTCTGGTGCCGCTGGATACCATCGCCACCCTGCGCCCCTCGGTGGGGCCGCTGGCCGTGAACCACTCCGGGCAATTCCCGTCCGTGACCCTGTCCTTCAACCTGCGCCCCGGCGTGTCCCTCAGTGAGGCGGTGCAGGCTGTGGAGGGCATCGCGGGGCAGTATCTCCCGCCCACCGCCACCGGAACCTTCCAGGGCACGGCGCAGGCCTTCCAGTCGTCCATGCAGGGCATGGCGATGCTGCTGTTCATGGCAGTGGTGGTCATCTACATCGTGCTTGGCGTGCTGTACGAAAGCTTCATCCATCCGCTGACCATCCTTTCCGGTCTGCCCTCGGCCGGGCTGGGGGCACTGGTGACGCTGTTCATCTTCGGCATCGACCTCAACCTGTACGCCTTCGTGGGCATCATCATGCTCATCGGCATCGTGAAGAAGAACGCCATCATGATGATCGACTTCGCGGTGGAGGCCGAACGCAAGAACGGTGCAAGCCCTTATGAGGCCATCCTGCAGGGATGCCTCATACGATTCCGGCCCATCATGATGACGACCATGGCCGCACTCATGGGCACGCTGCCCATCGCCGTGGGCTGGGGGCCGGGGGCCGAGGCCCGCCAGCCTCTTGGCCTCGCGGTGGTGGGCGGGCTGCTGGTCTCGCAGTTGCTCACACTGTACATCACCCCCGTGTACTACACCTACCTCGATGCCCTGAGTCGCCGCATCAAACGGCGCATGGGGCGGGTGGCGCAGGACGCCGAGGCCGTGGCCTCCGGTGGTGGCGGCGCATAGGGCCATGAAACGGCATTGAAATCAGGGAGACGCCATGTTCCTCGTACTCGTCCACTATACGAAACCGTTGTCCGACATCGATGCCCTGCGCCCTGCGCATATGGCCTTCCTTGATGAACACTTCGCCAAGGGCACGTTCCTGTTCTCCGGGCCGCGCGACCCCCGCGTGGGCGGGGTCATCGCCGCCACATGCCCCGATGAGCCCACCTTGCGTGCCCTGCTTGCCGAAGACCCCTTCGCAAGGGCCGGGGCCGCGACCTACGAGGTGATTCGCCTTGCGGTGAACAAGGCGGCCCCCGACCTCGCCCGCCTGCGCGACTGCTGAGAGAGTCCTGGCACCCTGCGCA
>Ga0302253_1000925_pt1 | contig 20438 bp, 19 predicted proteins | sample AAG_RA_Trp_MG_FD_193537 | JGI IMG/M metagenome (GOLD analysis project Ga0302253, IMG submission 193537) | Enriched activated sludge microbial communities from anaerobic digester in WTTP, New Holstein, Wisconsin, United States - AAG_RA_Trp | ecosystem: Engineered > Bioreactor > Anaerobic >...
TCAAATTTTCCCTGGCCAAGAACATCCTGTTTCCCATGGTAGTGCTGGGGATCCTGATCCTGCTCAAACCGGCATTCCCTGTAGCCCTGATCATCATGCTCGAAGCTGCGGTTCCGCCCGTTACGGCGATTCCCATCTTTGCCGAGCGGTCCGGAGGAAACCGGGTTCTGTGCAGTCAATTCATCGTGGGGAGCTTTCTGTTCTCCCTTTTTTCCATTCCCTTCGTCCTTTATTTGTTCAGCCGCTTTTTTCCGTTTCCGGGGTAAAATGATTGACAGGATCCAGGGAATGGAAGAAGAACCGGGAAGAGATTTTCCTCAGGCAGGATAGGTTCAGGCATACATCACTTACCCGAAATGGCTCGGATAGAAAAAAGTCGCGTGCCTCCGGAATTGCCGGGTGCTTCCGTCCGATGGCTTTCACGGCCGACCTCCTCATCTAAGGGAAAAACTGCCTTGACGCCGGGCTTTAGCCGAGAACCATGCTCTTTCCCGTTCGCAGAGAGGATTTTTTGCTTGACATTTTGTTCCGCCTCCAATAGGAAATGTTACTAATGGTGGGATTCTTCCGGATCATTACCGGAATTAGGGAATAAAAATTGAGGGAAGGAGGTGTAAAAGGGATTTCTGGTTTGCTTTTTAGTCGAAAAAACAAAAAAAATTAAACAGGAGGAACGAATGAAGAACGTATTAAGGTATGGTTTCTGGACAGTGATCGCATTTTTGGCATCGGCAACCATGGCATTAGCGGCAGAGGCAGCTCCGGCAGGCGCAGTTGATTACACGAAAGCGATTGTTTTGGGATGCAGTTTGATCGGCGCAGGTATCGCGATTGGTGTGGGTGCGAGTGGAGCAGGTGCCGGTATGGGACAGGCAGCCGGCGGCGGTAGCGTTGCAGTGGGCCGGAATCCCGAAGCGCAGGGCAAGATCATGTTGACCATGATGGTCGGTATGGCCATGACGGAATCCTGCGCGATCTACGCGTTGGTTGTTTCGTTGATTCTCCTTTACGCGAACCCGATGCTGAAGCTGATCGGAATCGGTTAAGGTAAAGCAACCCTTTGAACAGTATTTTCTTATTTTAATATTATGAATCCGATGGTGAAATCGATCGGATAAGGCAACACATCGTTATTCGTTATTATTAAGGGGGAAAGGAGCGAAATTAAGCGTCTTCTTTCCCCCTTTTTTTATTCTTGATTCATTCTGATTCATCCAGGCGGGGTCTGCCCCTCAATATTTTCTTTTCCGCCGTCTGCCTTTTATCTTCCAGAATCTTTTCCTTCGCCCGTTTCGACCGGCGTCTTTTTTGCCGGCGGATTTTCTCGATTTTTTCCTTTTCCGATCTCAGAATTCCTTCCTGGAGTCGCTCAATTCTGTCCAGCAGAAGTCGCCGGGCAAGAAAGCGGTTCAGCGTTTGTGAACGTTCCTGCTGGCATTTTACGGACAGACCCGTCGGAATGTGAACCAGGTAGACGCAGGTGGCGGTTTTGTTGACTTTCTGACCGCCGGGACCGGAGGAGCGGATAAAGGTTTCCCGGAGATCCTCTTCCCGGATCCCGAGTTTAGCCATCCTCTCCTGGAGTGCATTTTCCTTTTCTGCTGAAATGGTCATCATGACAGACATCTGATTTTATTTTCGCTCTTTTTCCTGCATGCATACAAGAATGTCAAGATGAAGTTGTTACGCCGTGATTCTGAGAAGAATGTCTCATTCTGCCGATTTTCCATTCCGATCCATCGTGGCGAAAAAGATCATTGTCTGCTATTTTCTTGTCTCAAGGAGGTATTTTCATGTTTGATGCCCGGCTGATCAACGATCCTTTCGATGACCCGGGGGTTTTTGTTGAGTTGAAGCACCGGCGGGAAGCCCTGCTCTTCGATCTGGGGGATCTGCGCGCGCTTTCGCCCCGTAACCTGCTCAAGGTCAGGCAGATTTTCGTGTCCCATACCCATATGGATCATTTTGTCGGCTTCGATCACCTGGTCCGCGTCTGTCTGGGACGGGATCGGACCATCCGGCTCTTCGGTCCCGAGGGATTTCTGCGCCATGTCGAAAACCGCCTTGGCAGTTATACCTGGAATCTGGTCGAGAATTACGAGAACGATTTCAATCTGGTTGTGACGGAAGTGCTGGGAGAAAGAAAGGAAACGGCCTGTTTTACCTGCCGCCGTGCCTTCCGAAAAGAAGGGACTGAGAAAGGGGAAGTCGTGGGAGGCGTCCTTTGTGCTGATCCCTTTTACCGGGTGAGAACGGAGGTTTTGGATCACCGTATTCCCTGCCTGGCTTTTGCCTTGGAGGAGAAGTTCCGGATTAATATCCGGAAGGATGTGTTGCAAGCGATGGGCATTCCCCCCGGTCCCTGGCTGATGGTGCTGAAGGAAAGGATCGCTCAAAATGCGGCTCCGGAGACGCCTATCCGGGCTTTCTGGCACGATCAAAGCGACGGAAGGTCCCGGGAACGGTATTTCTCCCTCGGTGAGCTGCGGGAGAAACTGGTTCTGATCACCCGGGGGATGAAGATCGCCTACATCGCCGATGCCGTCTGGAGTCCCGGCAATGAAGCCCGGATGCTGGCGATTGCCGGAGGGGCAGATTTGCTCTTCATCGAGGCGCCCTTTCTGCATGAGGACGAGAAACGGGCGGCAGAAAAGTATCACCTGACGGCCCGCCAGGCGGGGATTCTGGCAAAAAAGGCGGGCGTGAAGAGAATGACGCTTTTCCATTTTTCCCCGAAGTACCAGGGACAAGGGAATTTTCTCCAGGCAGAAGCCGAACATGCTTTTGCAGGGGCGGATTGAGCGTCATTCCCTCAGGGGGCGATGCTCAAACGTAAACAATTAACGGAGCTTTAATAATTCATGCGTTACCAGATAACGGGACTTTCCTTTGCGCTTCATGAAGCGGAAGAACAAATCAAGGCGGAAACGGCGAAACGGCTGGAGATAGAGCCGTCTTCCTGGATGTCGTTCCGGGTCATTCGTAAATCCTTGGACGCCCGGCGCAACCGGCCGCCCCGTTTTGTTTACACCGCCGAGATTGAACTGCCTGATTCCATCCAACTTTCATCGGGAACCTTTCAGGGTGTGACCGTTTCTGAAGTCCCGGTTCCGGTTACCCCCTTGACCTGGGGCCGCAGAAAAAAGCCGGACTGCCGTCCTGTCATCGTAGGAAGCGGTCCCGCCGGGCTTTTCGCCGCCCTGAGCCTTTCCGGTCAGGGAATTCCTGTTCTCCTGCTGGAGCGGGGAGGGGATGTGGGCAATCGCATCAAGGCGGTGAACCGCTTCTGGGAAAAGGGGGTTCTGGATCGGGAGAGCAACGTCCAGTTTGGGGAGGGCGGTGCGGGCACCTTTTCCGATGGGAAACTGACAAGCCGGGCGAAAAACCCCCTGACGAGATGGGTGAAGGAAATCCTAGTCGAGATGGGCGCCCCGACGGAGATCCTGACGGACGCAAAACCCCACATCGGAACGGACAAGCTACGGAAAGTCGTTGTCAACCTGAGACGAAGGCTCATGGACCTGGGCTGCGAAATCCGTTTCCACGCTGCAATGAGCGGTCTGCAATTCCATCAGGGACGTCTGGATGGCGTCATGGTCAACAACGCGGAAGAAATCAAAACCCGCCACCTGATCCTCGCTCCGGGACAAAGCGCCGATGACACCTACCGGATGCTGCGGGAAAGCGGCGTTATCCTGGAACCCAAGCCGTTTGCCATGGGGCTTCGGGTCGAGCATCCCCAGGATCTGATGAACCGGATTCAGTACGGTCCCTGGTGCAGCCATCCGCTTTTGCCGCCCGCGGAGTATGCCTTGACCGCCCAGGTTCCGGTCATGGACCGGGGCGTCTATACTTTCTGCATGTGCCCTGGAGGAAAGGTGATCGGTTCCAGCGCCGACGAGGGGAGAATCGTCACCAATGGCATGAGCGATGCGCTCCGGGACGGTCCGTTCGCCAACAGTGCTGTCGTTGTTACCATTCGGACGGAGGATTTTTCCACGGAAACAGGTGATCCCCTGGCTGGGCTTTCCTTTCGGAGGCGATGGGAGGAAACCGCGTTTGTCCGTGGAGGAAGAAATTACCATGCCCCCGCCCAGGGGCTCCAGGATTTCATCGCTGACCGCGAGGCGGAACTGCCGCATACGACCAGTTTTCGTCCCGGAGTCCGTCCGGCCGTACTCCGGGAGATTCTTCCAGCTTTTGTGGCGGATGCCATGAAGGAAGGATTCAGACTCTTCGAGCACAAGATGCCCGGTTTCATCTGTAAAGAGGCGGTCCTGATCGGCGTCGAAACCCGCACCTCGTCACCCGTTCGCATCAAGCGGGGTGATGATGGGCAATGTCCCGGAATAACAGGTGTTTATCCATGTGGGGAAGGCGCCGGCTATGCCGGGGGAATTATCAGCTCCGCTCTGGACGGCATTGCTGCGGCGAAGCGCTTATCAGAATCAATCGAATAGACCCTTTCAACAAGATGTCAAACTCATTTCTGGAAGCCATTGCGATCTCGGGAAAACATGATGGTGTTAACGGATCTCGCATTGTTCACATTGATGAACTTCGATCGATACATGCTCCAGTCCGAGATTCGTGGGAATGCGTGCTTTGTATTGATTCGGCGACAAGGGGTGCTGTGCCAGGACCACGATCACCACGGCGTAGACGTTCGGGGCGATCGACCACAGGTGTAAGTCCGCGATCCTGCTGTCGTTGTCCTTTTCGATGCAGTCTTTGATCTTACGGCGGATTCTCTCCGGACCTTGCCGGTCAAGCAGGACGCCGCTGGTTGTGCGCAGCAGGCCAATTGACCAGAGGGACACGAGTATTGCACCCAGGATACCCATGGCCGGATCCATCCAGAGAAGCCCGAAATATTTTGCCGCCAGGAGGGCGAAAATCGCCAGTATGGAGGTGAGGGCGTCGGCCATCACGTGCAGGTAGGCCGATTTAAGATTGTGATCGAGAGAATGCTTTGGATGGGGGTGACCCTGTTCATGATGATCGCCCGTGCTCAGGATAAAAGCACAGACGCCGTTGACTGCCAGACCCAGCACGGCGACGAGGATTGCTTGATCGAAAATGATGGGCACCGGATGGATAAACCGGCTGAAACTTTCCCCGGCCATCAGGAGGGCGAACAGCATCAACAGCAAGGCGCCGGTAAACCCTCCCAGGGCGTTGACCTTGCCGGTACCGAAACTGTAATCGGCGTTGTGTGCCTGCCGTCTTGCGTACAGATACGCGAAGGCATTGATGCTCAGCGCCACGGCATGCGATGCCATGTGCAGGCCGTCCGCCAGCAGGGCCATCGAACCCAGAAGGATCCCTGCAATGATCTCGACGGCCATCATGGTGGCGGTGATTCCGATGACCATGAGCGTACGCGGCTCTCCCGGTTTCTTCCGTTCCTGGCCGAATGTGTGTCCGTGCTGCCAGAGGTGGAGATGATCCTGATGCATTCTGTTTCCGTCGTCCAATCGTGCCTGTTGATTCCCCATGGATTGCCGGATGAGCCTATTTCATTCTTCCATCGAGGATCATATCGGGACCGCTTCGGGAAACCTTTTTGAAGGTGAGCCCCAGAGCCTTATCCATGTAATCGATTCCCAGGTCGCCCACCGTGCTGAGTCCATTCCCGACAATTTTGGGGGCAATGATCGCTACCACCCGGTCGGCCAGACTTTGCTGCAAAACGGAGGTGATGATTCCCGAGCCTCCCTCCACCAGAATAGACGAGATTTTCTGTTTTCCCAGACGACTGAATAGGTGCTTCAAATCAAACAGATCCGCGCTCTTGTCCCCGAAGGGAAGGAGTCCGATTCCCATCGACTCGATTTGACGGCATTTTTCCGGGGAGGCATCGGTACGGGTAACGATGACCGTGGCGGCCCGGTCCTGATCCCGGAGAATTTTTGCCTCGAGGGGAATCTTCAAGGCCGGATCGACGACGATCCGAAGAGGATTCCGTCCCTTGACATGGCGGACGGTCAATTCCGGGTCGTCTTTGACGACCGTTCCCGCACCTACTAAAACGGCGTCATGGAGGCTTCTTAACTGGTGGGCGAACCGGCGGGATTGTTCTCCGCTGATCCACCGGGAGTGTCCCGTCGAGGTGGCGATCCGGCCGTCCAGGGTCTGGGCGAACTTGATCGTGACAAAGGGGATCCCGGTTTCCATGTATTTGATAAAGGTCTCGTTCAATTCCCGGCATGCTCCCTCCATAACACCGACGGTGGTTTCGATCCCATGCGTTTTCAAGGCGGTGATGCTTTTCCCGGCGACCAGGGGATTGGGGTCTACCATGCCGACGACGACCCTGGAGAATTTAGATGCGATGACCCTTTCGACGCAGGGCGGAGTTTTTCCATGGTGATGGCAGGGCTCGAGGGTCACATAGAGGGTTGTGCCCTTCAGCGGTGTTTTTGCCGCGGTGATGGCGTTGATCTCGGCGTGGGCCTCTCCATACCGGCGATGATAGCCTTCGGCAATGATCCGACCGTTTTTAACAATGACCGCGCCCACCATGGGATTGGGGCTGACCCGTCCCAGGCCCCTGCGGGCGAGTTCCAGGGCTCGTTTCATGAATGTTTCGTCCGACACGTGACCGACCTCTTTAAAATTGTACCTTGTAATGGGCTGTGATTTAGAGTACGTTATTACAACGTTTTCGTTCCCATAAAAAGTTTTTTTCCATGTAAACCGTTAAATATCCTGTCTGATGCAATGTAAAAGCAATCCATTTGCAAGGAGGTATGCCATGTCTCTAAAGAGAAAATCGAGCAACACGAATCGGACTTCTAAACGGGGAAACAGTCATTCAATAGGTAAAATCATGTTGTTATTCATGTCAATGATTCTTTTGTCAGGCTTCTGGCCGGCAGAGGTTTCCGCGCATCCGCCGAAGAAAGTGACCCTGGTCTATGATGCCGCGGCAAAAGTCCTGAAGGTGACGATCCTGCATCCCTCGTTTGCGCCAAGCTGGCATTACATCAAAACCGTTGCCGTTACAAAGAACAAAAAAAGCCTGGCGAGTTATTCCTACAAGAGCCAGCCGGGAGACGAGTTCACCTACACCTATGACATTCCGGCGTTGCCGGGAGATACGCTGGTGATCACCGCCTATTGCAGCATGTACGGAGACCGGATAGAGAGTCTGACCATTCCGGCGGCGAAAAAAGCGTCATAAGGAGAGAAGACCGACCGCTCTATTTGAAAGAAGCAGACTGCCATGGAAATATTCTTTTTCATGCACATGCTCCTGATGCCCCTGGGTTTTGTCCTTCTTGCCGGAGGGGTGATCACGGTGCGGTATCTGAAAAAAAAGATCTGGTGGTTCCGTCTTCATAAAATGCTGGGAGGACTGTCCACGATCTTTTTCATGGCCGGCGGCATGGCCGGAGTCCTGATGGTCGAACTCTCCGGTCGCGGTCATTTGTCCGTTCCCCATACCCGGCTGGGTGTGGTGGTTGTCGGTCTTATGATGGCGACGCTTGTGGCGGGATTGCTCCAGACACGGGTCGGCAATAAAAAGCGCATGAGAATGATCCACCGCATTGCAGGGCGGACGGTGGCGGGATTGTCGCTGATGGCCGTCGCAACGGGGGCGATTGCCGCCGGGATTATTCCTTTTCCGTAAGACAATCATTTTCCGTAAGACAATCATTCATCAGAAACGGTGTTTTGAGGGATTGGATTCACCTGATTCAGAAAGGAAGGGAAAAAGTCCATGAAGATTTTAGTCGTATTCTATTCCGCCTACGGTCATATCTATCGCATGGCCGAGGCCGTGGCTCAGGGTGCGAAAGAGATTGCCGGTTCCGAGGTATCCCTGTCGCGTGTTCCCGAGACGCTCCCCGAGGAACTGCTGAAGAAAATCGGGGTGTTCGATGCGCAGCAGGCCTTTTCTCACGTGCCTGTTTGCAGCGTGGAGAATCTGACCCTGGCAGATGCCGTCATTTTCGGAACACCGACCCGGTTCGGAAATATGTGCGGCCAGATGCGCCAGTTCCTGGACAGTACGGGCGGCCTCTGGGCGAAGGGAGCACTGGTCGGCAAAGTGGGGAGCGTCTTCACGAGCTCCGGAACGCAGCACGGGGGGCAGGAATCGACGATCCTCAGTTTTCATACGACCCTTCTGCATCACGGGATGATTATCGTCGGTCTGCCCTATACGTTTGCCGGGCAAACCCAGACGGACATCGTAGCCGGATGTTCCCCCTACGGGGCGTCGACGATTGCAGGGAACACGGGAGAGAGAATACCGATTGAAGAGGAACTGGCCGGGGCCCGTTACCAGGGCCGGCATGTGGCGGCCATTACCGCCAAACTGGTCGGCTAAGGTCTGGGGAGGCTTCCGCGGGGACAGTCCGCCCGGGGGGCAGGAATGAATTAACAGAAGTGAAAACCTTTGATGAATTGGTGTATTCATGTTTCTTCCCACGACAACGAGAGAACTGAAAGAACTGGACTGGGAAGAGTTGGATATTGTTCTGATAACGGGCGACGCGTATATCGACAGTCCGTTTGTCGGCGTGGCCGTGATCGGCCATATCCTTGTTGACGCCGGCTTTCGTGTGGGCATCATTGCCCAGCCGGATGTCCGGAGCACCGCCGACATCAGCCGGCTGGGAAAGCCCTCCCTGTTCTGGGGGGTAACGGCAGGGTGCCTCGATTCCATGGTCGCCAACTACACGGCGACAAAGAAGAGGCGCCATCGGGACGATTTTACCCCGGGCGGCGAAAACGTGAAGCGTCCCGACCGCGCCCTGATCGCCTATGCGAATTTGATCCGTTCCCTCCCCGGTCATCATAAGGCACCCGTTGTCTTGGGAGGCCTCGAGGCCAGTCTGCGGCGTATCGCTCACTATGATTACTGGTCCGACCGGGTGCGCCGGTCGATCCTCTGTGACGCTCCAGGAGACTACCTGCTCTACGGCATGGCCGATAAGAGTGTTCGGGAGTTTGCCGAAGCGCTCCGCGCAGGAGAAGATCCACGCGACATCCGGGGACTCTGCTACATGGCAAAGGAAACGCGTCCGAATTACACGGTGCTGCCCTCCTTCGACGATGTTTCCTCCAGCAAAGACGCCTTCGCGCGCATGTTCCGTCTTTTTTACGATCACAGCGATCCTCTTACCGCCAAAGGGCTTTGCCAGAAGCAAGACGGCCGGTACCTGGTGCAGAATCCACCGCCTCTTCCCCTTTCGCAGGTCGATCTGGATGCCGTTCATGAACTGCCTTTTATGGGGGATGCCCATCCTTTTTACAAAGGCCAGGGGGCGGTCAAGGCCCTGGAGACGATTCAGTTTTCCATTCCGACTCACCGGGGCTGTTACGGGGAATGCAGCTTTTGTTCCATTGCCGTCCATCAGGGAAGAACCGTTCAATGGCGGAGTGAAGCATCCATCCTGGGGGAGGCGGAGCGTTTGTGTACGCGTTCCCAATTCAAGGGGGTCATAAGCGATGTCGGCGGTCCGACGGCGAACATGTACGGCTTTGAATGTGCGAGGAAGCTTCAGCGCGGCTGCTGCCGCGAGAAACGATGCCTGTATCCGCAGGTATGCAGCCGGTTGCCGGTCGATCACGACCGGCAACGGGTTTTGCTGTCGGAAATCAGGAAAATCAATGGGGTGAAAAAAGTTTTTGTCGCTTCCGGAATCCGTTACGATCTGATCCTCCAGGATAAAAAGGGCGGCATGTCCTATCTCGAAGAGGTTATCCGGCATCATACGTCGGGACAAATGAAAGTGGCTCCCGAGCACACGGCGGATCATGTCCTGGCCCTGATGAAGAAACCGGCGGGCAGGCAACTGCTCCGCTTCAAGGAGGCTTTTGACCGATTGAACCGAGGCATCCGGAACAAGCGTTTTCTGACCTATTATTTTATAGCAGCCCATCCTGGCTGCCGGGATCAGGACATGGATGCTCTTCGCATCTTTGTCAATCGGGAGCTTAAAATCCATCCCGAGCAGGTCCAGATTTTCACGCCTCTGCCGTCCACCTATTCAAGTGTCATGTACTACACGGGAAGGGACCCCTTTACCGGCAAAGCCATTTTCGTGGAAAGAAGCATCACGGGGAAGGAAAGACAGAAAAAACTGCTTGTCACAAGCCATAGGAAATATACTGAAAAGATGGAAAGACGTTTTCGGAAGAAAACCGGCCGCGGTTAGATTAAAGAATGATTTCCATGTCCTGGTGGAGGGCGAAACATTCGAGGGGGATATCCCGTTGATGGATAATACGCCGGCACTCCTGAACCATGCGGTCCACCCCCCGGTCGGATCGTTCCTGGTTGTGATGAAAGAGACCGAAACGGCGGGCTCCCGCTTCGATTGCCAGGCGCAGGGCGTCTTTGTAGACCGAATGTCCCCAGGTCCGGGTCTCCTGATAATCCTCTGGTGTATATTCCGCATCATGGACAAGAAGGTCCGCGTTCCTTGAAAAGGCGAGGTAATCCTGGTAATCGCAACCTCCCTCGTGCCGGAAGGTCAGTTCGTTATCCGTCAGAAACACGAAGGATTTCCCATCTTCCGTGAAACGGTAACCCATTCCCCGGTTGGGATGGCTCAGGGGAATCTGGTCGATGATGACGGAATGGATAGAAAAACGGTCGTTACAGAACTCGTGAAAGTTAATCTGCGCCCGGACATCATCGATATGGATGGGGAAATGGGGCGGTCCCATGATGTGGGCGAGGATTTCCCGGGTTGCTTTCTGGGCGTGGGGGCAGCCGTAAACATCCATCCTGGTTGACGGGTGATAAAGGGGTTTGAAAAAGGGGAACCCCATCACATGATCCCAATGTGAGTGGGTCAGGATGAGGGTCAATTTTCTTTTATCCTCGGCGGCCAGTCGCTGTCCAAGCCTGCGGATACCGGAACCCGCATCGATGATAATGATGTCGTCTTGTTTCGACCGAATTTCGATACAGGTGGTATCCCCACCGTACCGGAGATATTCCTTGCCGCTGACCGGAATGGACCCTCTGGCACCCCAGCATCTTATGATCATGGAAAGGTCACTTTGCGGCAGGTTCGAAGACGGTGCATGCTGAAAATTCTCCAAGAAGGTAGACTATACAATCTCCGAGATCATGATTATATTTGCCAAAATCGTAAATCGCGCCGATCATAACAACTTAATCCGACCATTTCAATTTCTTTTTCAATGAAATAGTTACTTTGCGGGATTTGATGAGCAATGGCGGCAAGGGTGTATTTCACAGGATCCATTTCAGAAGGAGGGAACCATGAAAAATATTACCATTAAGGGCATGTCCTGCCAGCACTGTGTCATGGCGGTGACCAAAGCATTGAATGCCATTGACGGTGTTTCCGGGGTTGAGGTGGATCTGGCAACCGGGAAAGCGACTTTTGAGGAAGAAAAACCCGTGGCGATGGAGACCATCGTTGCGGCGATCAGAAGGGCCGGTTATGACGTCGCCTGAAAAGAAAGTTGTGCTCCATATTGGCGGTCTTCACTGTGCATCCTGTGTACGCCGCCTCGAGGAAGGCCTCAAAAATCGGCCCGGCGTGAAAGATGCGTCGGTCAACCTCCCGGCGGAAAAAGCCACGGTGGAATTTGATGCGGCGGAAACCGATGTCTCGCTGCTGGTCAAGGCGGTGGAAGAGATCGGCTACGATGTCCTGAAGGTGGAAGAAGCGCCTCCGAAGGGCTTGCGGAAACTGACCGTCTCCGTAGGCGGGATGACCTGTGCAGCCTGTGTCCGCCGGGTGGAGCAGGCCATCGGAGAGGTGGCGGGAGTGCGGGATGTGAGTGTCAATCTCGCCACGGCCAGGGCATCGATCGTCTACGATCCTGGCACGTGGCCCGGTGTGGACGCTGTCAGGCGGGTGATCCGGGACAGCGGCTATGAATACCTGGGTATTCCGGATGAAATGGGGACGGATCCGATTGCCCAGGCCCGTGAACGCGAGATCAGAGATCTGAAGATCCGGGTTTCGGTCGGCGTGATTTTAAGCCTGCTTGTCTTCATGGGTTCCATGCAGCACTGGTTTCCCTTTCTGGCGTCGATTCCCCGATCGATCGTTCTTTATATCCTTTTCGTTTTGACGACGCCCGTTGTTTTCTGGGTCGGTGAACGTTTCCTCGTCGGAGCCTATAAAGCGGCGAAAAAGAAAACAAGTGACATGAACACCCTGGTTGCTGTGGGAGCCCTTTCCGCCTACGGGTACTCTGTGGCGGCCACCCTGTTTCCCGGCTTCTTCACCCGGGCAGACCTCATGCCCCATGTCTATTACGACGGGGCCGCCATGATCGTCACCCTGATTCTGCTCGGCCGCCTTCTGGAGGCAAAGGCAAAAGGAAGGACGTCCCAGGCCATCCGGAAGTTGATGGACTTGCGACCCAAATTCGCCCGGATTATCCAGGATGGGAGCGAAAAGGATGTCCCGGTGGAAAACCTGATCGGTGGCGAGCTCATTTTGATTAGGCCCGGAGAAAAAATCCCGACGGATGGCGTTGTTCTGTCCGGTGAATCCACGATAGACGAATCCATGCTGACGGGAGAGAGCATGCCTGTTTCCAAGGCAGTAGGGAGCAAGGTTTTCGCCGCGACGTTGAACAAGTCGGGCAGCTTCCAATATCGGACGACGGGGGTAGGTGCCGAGACCGTCCTGGGACAGATCGTGCATCTCGTCGAGGAAGCGCAGGGATCCAAGGCTCCGGTACAGAGGATGGCGGACCGGATCGCCGCCGTTTTTGTTCCCGTCGTTTTTGTCATCGGGGTGATCACGTTCCTGGTCTGGTATTTTCTCGTACCGGAGGCCTCCTTCAGCAGGGCCCTCCTGAATTTCGTCTCCGTTTTGGTGATCGCCTGTCCCTGCGCCCTGGGTTTGGCTACGCCCACGGCCGTCATGGTTGGAACGGGTATCGGTGCCGAGCGGGGAATTCTGATCAAGGGAGGAGAAAGCCTGGAAAAAGCCCATCGCCTCACGACGGTGGTCTTCGACAAGACGGGGACGCTGACTCGTGGAGAACCGATGATCCGGGAAATCATTTCCGCAGGAGACTTTTCTGAGGAGGCCATCCTGCAGGCGGCCCTGTCCGTCGAGACGGTCTCGGAACATCCCCTGGGGCAGGCGATTGTCGACGAGGCCCGGACCAGGGCACTGAAACCGCAACCTGTGGAGCGTTTCGAGGCCGTTGCCGGAAAGGGGGTGAAGGCAACGATTGACGGATACGACTGTCTCGTCGGGAATGCAAGGTTGATGGAGGAATACGGTATTCCCCTTGAGGTTTTGACAGGAGATGTGAAAGACCGGGCTGACCGTGGAGAAACCTGCGTATTTGTCGCACGGGAAGGCCGGATGATGGGCCTGATCTGTTTCGCCGATCTGCCGAGAGAAACGGCGAAGCAGGCGATCCGGTCGTTGAAGGAGATGGGATTGAATATCGTGATGCTGACGGGAGATCATCTTCCGACGGCGCGCACGGTAGCGCATTCCCTGGAGATTGACCAGGTGTTGGCCGATGTCCTGCCCGGAGACAAGGCTATGGCGGTAAAACGCCTGCAGGAACAAGGGCAGGTGGTGGCCATGGTCGGTGATGGGATTAACGATGCCCCGGCCCTGGCGGCGGCAGATATCGGCATTGCCCTGGGGGCAGGCACCGATGTGGCCATGGAGGCCGGTGATATCACCCTGATCCGGGACGATTTGACCATGGTTCCCGCGGCCATTCGCCTGTCGCTGAACACCCTCAAGGTCATTCGCCAGAATCTGTTCTGGGCATTCATCTACAATATCGTCGGGATTCCCATTGCGGCCGGTGTGCTCTATCCGTTTTTCGGCCTGCTTTTGAATCCGGAATTTGCGGCAGCGGCCATGGCCCTGAGTTCCGTTTCCGTCGTCACCAATTCCCTCCGGTTAAGACGGTTCCGGACATAAAAGACAGCCGTTTTGCCTTGACTAATCCGGGTCAAGAAACTAATTTATTGCCGCGTGCATTTGCGGGTATATTTCCTCGTGATTCATCCGGGGTAAATGGGGATTTAAAACAAAAATGATGACGAAGGAGGCGAATGATGAGTGACAACCGGCTTGAAGCGTTGAAACGTGCACTTAAGATGGAAGAGGACGGGAAAAAATTCTATGAGAAATGCCTGAAGGAGACGAAGAATGACACGGGGAAGTGGATGTTCGAGTTTCTGATCCGTGCCGAGGAATCTCATATCAGGAGATTCCAGGAACTATATCAGACGTTGGAAGCGTCAGGAAAGTGGCCGGAGAAAGCGGAGGCATCCTTTACACGGGACGTGCCCGCCAATATCTTTGCCGAAGCCCTGGCCCATAGTAAGGAAAAGGAAAAGGGGACCGCGGATGATATCGAGGCGCTCAGGACGGCCCTGAGTTTTGAGGAAGAGGGGATCAAGTACTACCAGGAAAATGCGGCGGCAGCGTCCGATCCCCTGGAGAAGAAATTCTATATGCTCCTGGTCAACGAGGAGACGGAGCACTTTCTGAGCATTACCGATTCGTTGGCCTTCATGGAGAATCCCCAGCTCTACTACCATCAGAAGGAGATGACCAAAGGACACTGGTAAAAACGGCCCCGGGAAATCTCTGTTAATCGATCCCAGCCCTCCGGTACGTAGATGCTGCCGGGGGGCTGTGTTGTTTAAAGCGTGAATGGAAGGCACGGGTACCGTCGGCAGGTCCCCTTTTCGCTATTTGTGATTGCCGGAGCGGCGGAAACTGTGATATAGGCCTATACGAGTTCGTCTCATTCTGATCGATATCAAGAATATTGAATATATATGTGATAGGTGAAAGGAGACTTGGTCATGTTCAAGACGGCCATCACAGAGATGTTCGGGATCAAATACCCCATCATATGTGGCGCCATGATGTGGCTGTGCAAACCAAAATTCTGCGCGGCCATTTCCAACGCCGGGGGGATGGGGAATCTCACGGCAGGCAATTATTCGACGGAAGAGGAATTCCGCAGCGCCATTCAAGAAACGAGAAAACTGACGGATAAGCCGTTCATGGTCAATATCACGTTTGTTCCTTCTTTCCGGGAGTATTACCGCCTGCCTTCTCTGCGGGTTACGACGGCGCAGCATGATGAATTCATTAAGGTCTGTGCGGAGGAGCAGGTCGCCGGGATAGAATTTTCCGGCATGCCCGTTGATGTCGCGTCGGGAATGAAAACCATCGAGATGTTGAAAAAGGCCAATGTCAGGATATTCCACAAAGTCGGATCGATACGGCATGCGCTGCATGCCCAGAAGGTGGGTTATGATGGTGTCTATACCGTTGGCTTCGAGTCAGGCGGGCATCCCCTTAAGGACGATGTTACCACCATGCTGCTGACGCCACGGGTCGTGGATTCGGTTGAAATTCCGGTGGTCGCCGTGGGCGGTATCGCCGATGGGCGTTCCATGGCCGCGGCGATGGTGTTGGGGGCACAGGGGGTCATGATGGCGACACGTTTTATTGCGACCCAGGAGTGCGATGTCCATGACAACATCAAGCACGAATTGTTGAGAAGGACCGAGGCCGAGACGACCATATTCGGCCGGACCGTCGGTTTCCAGGGACGGGCCCTGCGTTCCAAGCTGATCCAGGATATTGTAGATGTGGAACAGCGTCACGGTGGTCTCCGGGAGCTCATTCCGCTTCTCTCCGGCCAGAGGATAAAACAGGCATGGGATGCCGGTGATGTCGATCGGGCACCGCTGATGATCGGCCAATCTCTCGGGTTGATTCAGGACATTCCCTCCTGCCAGGAACTTCTTGACCGTATGGCAAAGGAAGCGGTGCAACACGTCAAGAGGGCAAGCGGAATGATTCATGGTCAATAGCGGTTCTTTCCCATATCCGGGTTTTGCAGCAAGGCAGGCAGGTAAGACTCTGCCGAAAGATAACCCGCCGGCTGGCGGCCCCGCCGAAGGAGCGTGTCTGCCATGCTGATTGATTCCCATGCCCATCTGGAACTGGAAGATTTCGACGAGGACCGAGAACAGGTCATTGAACGTGCCCGCCAGGCGGGAGTCGAGGTGATCGTTACGGTTGGGATCAATCTTGAGGATAGTCGCCGGGCTGTTGAAATTGCCGAATCATATGAACCGGTCTATGCCGCCGTTGGAATTCACCCCCACGATGTCAAGGAAATCGGTCAGGAGACCTACGATATTCTGGCTGAGTTGACACGGCGGGAGAAGGTGGTGGCCTACGGGGAAATCGGCCTGGATTTTTTTCGCGACTACGCTCCCCGGGAAATGCAGATCCGGCGATTCGGCGAACAGCTCGAAGTGGCCCAGAGTCTGGATCTGCCCGTCATCATTCATGACCGCCGGGCCCATAAGGAGACCATGGCCATGCTCAAGGACTGGAAGGGCCGGAGACGGGGTATCGTGCATTGCTTTTCCGGCGATTATGCCATGGCGAGCCGGTGCCTTGATCTGGGCTTTTACATATCGATTCCGGGAACCGTGACATACCCCAAAGCACAGGAAATCCGGGACGTCGTGAAACGGATTCCTTTGAATGCTCTTCTGGTGGAGACGGATGCCCCCTTTCTTCCCCCGCAGTCGCACCGGGGCAAGCGCAACGAACCGGCCTATGTCACACGGGCGGCGGAAAAAATCGCCGAGATAAAAGGGATCACCCTCGCCGAGGTGGCGGCCGAAACCAGTTGTAATGCCCGGGATGTTTTTGCTTTACATCAGCGGATCTCTGTGGTACGTCACCGCAAAGACGCGTTCTCTGAATCTTTTTAATAATTAATGAAAAAAAGGGGTGCCGGTTGGGCTGAGATGATACCCTTCGAACCTGATCTGGGTAATGCCAGCGTAGGGAGCGGTAAAAATATTGACACGATATAAGAACAAGGGCCATCTTCCGGATTTCTCGGGAGTGGCCTTTTTTGTTGATTGAATGAGGGAAAGAGGATGGCGGCGGAAAAGGATTCGAAACAGCCATCGCGGCGAAAAGTGATCTTTATCGTTGCCGGCGGGTCTTTGCCGGAACCCCGTTTCCTGAGGGAAAGGATCCTCGGTGTGCAGCCGGAGGAGGTCATCTGTGCCGACGGCGGTGCCCGCCATATCCTGGATCTGGGAATGATGCCCCAGACGGTGATCGGGGACCTCGATTCCCTGCCGAAGGAGCGTCTGGATGAACTCACAGCCGGCGGGTGCCGGATTTTGCGTCACCCCTGCCGCAAGGACGAAACCGATACGGAACTGGCCCTCCGGTACGCCCTGAGCCGTGAACCCGACAGAATAGAAATTTATGCTGCCCTGGGGGGGAGAGTGGATCACGCCCTGGCCAATATCTCGCTCCTGGTTGCGGCGGCAAAAAGCCGGATTGAGACGAGAATTGTCGACGGGGGGACGGAGCTGTTTGTGGTTTCCGAAAAAGCCGAAATCTTTGGAGCCTGCGGCGAGATCGTTTCTTTTTTCCCCGTCACGACGGAAGTGACGGGCATTAATCTCGTGGGATTTGAATACCCCCTGCGAAATGCGACGATGGAAATCGGGAAACCCTACGGCGTAAGTAACCGCCTCCTTGGTGAGAAGGGGATGGTTTCCGTCGCCACGGGCTACCTGCTGGTGGTCAAAACCGGGGAGAAAGATGTGTGCCGGGAAGGAGGAAATAAGCCGTGAAACCTGCCAGAATTCTGACTATTGCCGGATCCGATTCCGGCGGCGGCGCGGGAATTCAGGCCGATCTGAAGACCATTACCGTGCTGGGCGGTTACGGGATGAGTGTCATTACGGCGCTGACGGCCCAGAATACCCTCGGTGTGCACGGGATTTTCGATGTGCCGCCGGAATTCGTGGAAAAACAGTTCGACGCCGTTTTACAGGATATCGGTGTGGACGCCGCCAAGACGGGGATGCTGGCCCGGCCGGAGATTCTGAGAGTCGTGATCGACAAAATCCGGGAGTATCGGATCGACAAGCTCATCGTGGATCCGGTCATGGTGGCCAAGGGTGGGGCCCTGCTCATCCGGGGGGAGGTCATGGAACTCCTGCAGACGCAATTGATTCCCCTGGCCTTCGTGCTGACGCCGAATATACCCGAAGCGGAGGTTCTGACCGGGATGAAAATCGTCGCGATAGATGACATGCAGGAGGCGGCGCGGCGGATTTACCGCATGGGGGCCAGGCATGTCGTCGTCAAGGGAGGACATCTTGCGGGGGCGGCCGTGGATGTGTTTTTCAACGGCAAGGGGTTCCATGAATTCAAGTCGGAGCGTATCGATACCCCGAACACCCATGGTACGGGTTGCACCTTTTCTGCGGCCCTGGCGACGGGGATCGCCCAGGGGAAGGATGTCCTGGATGCGGTAGCCCAGGCGAAGGATTATGTTACGGAGGCCATCCGGTATTCCTTTGCCCTCGGCTCCGGTCACGGTCCGACCAATCATCTTGCCCCGGTGGCAGAAAAGTGGGGGAAACGATAACACCCCGCCGCAATCGGGGTTGAAAAAAGCGTTTTTGAGTGGACTGATAAAAAATTTAAATTCATATTTAATACAGATTATCGAATCTGTTGGAGGGTTTTATGACGCAATTGGAAATGGCACGGGAAGGCATCATCACGGAAGAGATGAAGCATTGTGCCGACGTGGAAAAGGTTTCACCCGAGTTTATCCGGCAAGGAGTCGTGGACGGGACGATCGTCGTGGTGAGAAATATGAAACATACGGGCTGCGCTCCCGTTGCCATCGGCCGGGGACTCCGGACCAAGATCAACGCCAATATCGGAACCTCTCAGGATCATCATGATATGGAATTTGAGCTGAAAAAAGTCCGGATTTGTGTCGACGCCGGAGCGGACGCGGTCATGGATCTTTCGACCGGCGGCGATATTCGGAAAATTCGCCAGGCCGTGATGGCCGCATCTCCCCTGGTCGTGGGAACGGTTCCCATTTATCAGGCGGCGGCCGACGTCCTTGCCGGGGGAAGGTCCATCGTCGACATGACCGGAGACGATCTCTTCCAGGCCATTGAGGAGCACGGGGAGGACGGTGTCGATTTTATTACGGTTCATTGCGGTGTCACCAAAAGGAGTGTCGGGTGTATCCTGGAAGAAGGGCGGCTTCTGGGCATCGTCAGCCGTGGCGGTTCGATTCTGGCCCGCTGGATCGACTACAACGACCGGGAGAATCCCCTCTACGGGGAATATGACCGGCTGCTCGACATTGCCTCCCGGTATGATATGGTTTTGAGCCTTGGTGACGGCTTGCGCCCCGGATGTATCGCCGATGCGACGGACCGGGGGCAGATTCAGGAACTTATTCTGCTGGGCGAGCTGACCGAGAGGGCTCGCCGCCGGGGTGTCCAGGTGATGATCGAGGGGCCGGGGCATGTGCCCATCGGTCAGATCGAATCGAATATCCTGCTTCAGAAGAGACTCTGCCACGGTGCCCCCTTCTATGTTCTGGGCCCCCTGCCGACAGATATCGCTCCCGGATACGACCACATTACCGCCGCCATCGGCGGGGCCATCGCCGGAGCAGCCGGAGCGGATTTCCTCTGCTATGTGACGCCTTCGGAACACCTGCGTCTTCCGAATCTCGACGATGTCCGCGAAGGGATCATGGCATCCAAGCTGGCAGCCCATGTGGCCGATCTGGCGAAGGGGTTGCCCGGGGCTTTTGAACGGGATGCCCGGATGGCCCGTTACCGGAAAGAGTTCAACTGGCAGGGGCAGATCGACCTGTCCATCGATCCGGAAAGGGCGGCGGCATGGCTGGAGAAAAGTGAAACCGCCAGGGAAGAGGGATGTACCATGTGCGGAGAACTGTGCGCCATCAAGCTGGGGAAGAGAGAAGGTCATCGGATGTTCTGATCGCCGGCAGGTTATAGCCTCTCCTGTCCATTGTTGGATGCCATCCTGCGGGGCACGATGGCGCCGGACTTCTATGCTTCAGTGATCACTTTTGGAGGCCATTTCCATTGACGGAACAGCTGTCCATCCATCGGTCGTCCTGCCGTGAGACGGCGGAGCGGATCGTAAAGCGCCTGAAAGAAGCCGGATATGAAGGTTATCTTGTCGGCGGATGCGTGCGGGACCTCCTGTTGGGGACGGAGCCGGAAGATTTCGATATTGTCACGTCAGCCCGGCCACAGGTGGTACAGACCCTTTTCCCGAAAACGGTGCCCATCGGTATGGCCTTCGGGATCATTCTCGTAATCGAGCAGGGGTATCCCTTTGAAGTGGCCACTTACAGAAGGGAAGGAGGCTATGATGACGGACGCAGGCCTTCGGTGGTTTCCTTCGGCAGCGCCGAAGAGGATGTGCAGCGCCGGGATTTTACGGTAAACGGTCTCCTCATGGATCCCGAGACGGGAGATGTCCTGGATTTTATCGGCGGTGTGAACGATATTCAAAAGCGCCTCATCCGGACCATCGGAAGCCCGGAAGAACGTTTTTCCGAGGATCACCTCCGTATGCTCCGGG
>Ga0302253_1000926_pt1 | contig 20436 bp, 20 predicted proteins | sample AAG_RA_Trp_MG_FD_193537 | JGI IMG/M metagenome (GOLD analysis project Ga0302253, IMG submission 193537) | Enriched activated sludge microbial communities from anaerobic digester in WTTP, New Holstein, Wisconsin, United States - AAG_RA_Trp | ecosystem: Engineered > Bioreactor > Anaerobic >...
AACTCTCGGGAATGGAGATCAGCTTGACTCTGAACGAAGTCGCAGAGATATTGAATGCTGAGGTGATTGTTGGACAGGACCAGATGGAAATGGACATCAAGACCGCCTTTGGCGCGGACCTGATGAGTGATGTCTTGGCGTTCGCGAAGCCCGGCAGCATGCTGTTGACGGGTCTAACCAACTCTCAGGTTGTGAGAACAGCGGACATTCTGGACATCGCGGCCATCGTTTTGGTGCGGGGCAAAAAACCGGCCGCAGAGACCACTCAGATGGCTGAAGAACTGGGCATTCCAATTCTTTCCACAAGGCTTATCCTGTTTGAAACAGCCGGCCGTTTGTATGAAAACGGCATTAGAGGTTGTATTGAAAAGGTCGATAATCATTCTGATCGACCATAAAAACCCTTTGTAAAGATATTCCGACAGAGATGAAACCCCTTCGGAAATCGGTAAGGGTCGTATACAGACGGTTACGCATCGTGAAAACGGCAACCGGATCATCCGGTTGCGAAAAGGACATCGGCAACCATGAATCTGGATGGCATAGCAAAAGCGCTGAATCTGAAGATATTCTGTGGTTACGATAAGATGGATACAGTTGTCCTGGATGGATACATTGGGGATCTGCTTAGCGATGTCATGGCAAACAGCAAAGAAGGGGATCTCTGGATTACCCGTCAGGTTCATCAAAATATTATTGCCGTCGCGAGTCTGAAAGACTTGGCGGGCATTGTTCTTGTTCAAGGAGCCGAGCCGACGGAAGACACGCTGGAGAAGGCTCAGAAAGAAAGCGTTCCCATTATGGGCACCGACCTTTACGGTTTTGAAATCGCGGGAAGAATTTACCACATGATAAAGGGGGAGGAAGACTCCGCTAAACTCTAAAAGGTCATGGGTTCATGGCCTTTTTTTATTTTTTATCGGGACCATATTCATGCTCAGGGCGTTTCGCTGTGATTTGCATCTTCATACCTGCCTATCGCCCTGCGCCGACCTGGATATGTATCCCCGGGCGCTCATTGAAAAATCGATAAATGAAAAACTGGATGTCATTGCTATCTGCGATCATAATGCATCAGAAAATGTGTCGTATGTGCTCAATTGTGCAAAGGGAAAACCGATAACCGTCATGCCTGGAATGGAGGTTTCCAGCCTTGAGGAAGTCCATGTGCTGGCCCTCTTTGACGCTCTGTCCGATCTGGTTAAATTTCAGACCATCGTTTACGGCCACCTGCCCGGTAAGAATCGTGAAGATTATTTCGGTCTACAGGTGATTGTGAATGAACAGGATGAAGTGGAAGGCATGAATGAGCGACTGCTCATTGGCGCCACAGAGTTATCCCTTAATCGTATCGTCAACGAAATACACTCGTTAGGCGGTCTTGCCATTGCGTCGCATATCGACCGGCCGAGTTACAGCGTCCTGAGTCAACTGGGATTTGTTGATGCGGAAACGCATTTTGATGCCCTGGAAGTATCGGCGGCGACCGGCGTGGGGAGAGCACGCCGGCTGTATCCGGAACTTTCAGATCATGCGTTTATCTCATCATCCGACGCCCATGCGATCAAGGACATCGGCAGGGGGGTGACAACTATAATCATGCAGGCGGCAAACATCAGTGAACTCAAACTGGCCTTCGCTAAGAGGGAGGGGCGGCGGATTGTGGAAGACAGTCCATGATTGAGCTGTCTCTGCATATTCTCGATATTTCGGAAAATGCCGTGCGTGCCGACGCGCAAGCAATCTACATCACGATTGTCGAGGATCCGCAAACCGACTGTTTGACCATGGAAATCCGGGATAACGGGAAAGGCATGACCGAAACGGAACTGAACCGGGTGCTGGACCCATTCTATACGACGAAAAAAGTGCGTCGTATCGGGCTTGGACTTCCCATGCTCGCCCAGGCCGCCCAGAGTACCGGGGGGTGGTTTGAGATCGCATCAAAACCATCGGAAGGAACGGTCGTCAAAGTCGCCTTTCAACTCAGCCATATCGACCGCCAGCCCATGGGGGATCTACCGGGAGCACTCACGACACTGATCGTGGGCAATCCCGAGATGCGTCTGGTCTACAGACACTGCCGGGAACAAATGGAATACCTCCTCGACACCGACCTCATCAAACAGGAAATCGACGACATTCCCATTAACCACATCGAAGTTTTGAAATTTATCCGACAGGACATTGTGGAAGGATTAAAGGAGATAAACGCGCAAGCGTAAACAACATAATAAGCGTAAGGAGGCGTCAATGAAATTGGAAGATGGTGATCTGTTAAATGATTTTACCCCGGAGCAAATTGCCCGGCTTGATGACATCATCAGCCGCTACAAGGATAAGCCGGGGGGATTGATTCCCGTACTTGAAGAGGCTCAGGTTGCACTGGAGTATCTGCCGATCGGTGTCCAGAAAAGGATCGCCAAAGGGCTCAATCTGCCGCTCAGTCGCGTGTACGGCGTCGTGACATTTTATTCATTTTTTACCATGACTCCGCGCGGCCGCCATACGGTCCGCGTTTGCCTGGGGACTGCCTGCTATGTGAGGGGTGGCAAGACCCTTGCCGAGCATTTGGTCAAGGAATTCGGGATCAAGGAGAAAGAAACGACGGCCGACCGCCGTTTCACCTATGAAACCGTCCGATGCCTGGGAGCTTGCGGTCTCGGACCCGTTATCGTTATGGATGAGGATGTCCATGGCCGTGTCAAACCCGGCAAGATTAAAGAAATACTCAATCAATATCCCTAAACTTAATGAGGAATGAATCATGGCAAAGCTGAAAATAGAAGATCTGAAAAAAATAAAGGATAAGGTGCAAGCGGAGAACGCCCTGCGTGAAGGGGACCGTCGGGTAAAGGTTACAGTGCATATGGGAACCTGCGGCATCGCCTCCGGAGCCAATGATGTCATGAGCAGCCTGCTCGCCGAAATTGAAGAAGCCAACGTATCGGATGTGGTCGTGACGACCTCCGGGTGTATGGGGCTTTGCAGCCGCGAACCGCTGGTGACGGTGGAAGTCATCGGTCAGGAACCGATCAAGTACGAATATGTCAATGCACAGAAGATGCGGCAGATTTTCAAAAGACATGTGCTCAATGGCGAAGTGCAGCTTCCGTTTGTCCTGGCCAAGGGCGCAGAAATGACCAAGTAAGAATTATAAACTGTGTCGCGGACCGAGGTCGGCGACTGACAATATCGATTAAGGAGGATAAAATCCCGATGAAAATGTTTCGCGCGCATCTGTTGCTCTGTGGCGGCACGGGCTGTACCGCTTCCGGCAGCCCGGAAGTGAAGAAAGCCCTGATCTCAGAGCTTCTGAAAAGAGGTCTTTCCGAAGAAATCAAACTCGTCGAGACGGGCTGTAACGGTTTCTGTGCCCTGGGTCCCATCATGGTGGTCTATCCGGAAGGTGTCATCTACATGTCGATCAAACCGGAAGACATCCCTGAACTGGTGGAAGAGCATCTGGTTAAGGGTCGGGTTCTTGAACGGCTTCTGTATCGTGAGCCCAGCACCGATGCCGTCATTCCGACCATGCAGGACATTCCTTTCTTTGCCCTGCAGGAACTGCGGGTTCTGAAAAACCGGGGTCTCATTGATCCCGAAATCATTGAAGAATACATTGCCCGAGACGGGTACGCCGGCATGGCCAAGGCCCTGACCTCAATGACCCCCGAGCAGATTGTCGAGGAAATCCTCGATTCCGGTCTGCGGGGCCGCGGCGGTGCGGGTTTCCCCACAGGGTTGAAATGGAAGTTTGCCGCTTCCTCTCCGGGAGATGTCAAGTACGTGCTCTGCAATGCCGATGAAGGCGACCCGGGTGCGTTCATGGATCGCAGTGTTCTCGAAGCGGACCCGCATGCCGTCCTCGAAGGCATGGTCATCGCCGCCAAGGCGATTGGCGCACATCACGGCTACATTTACTGCCGTGCCGAGTATCCCTTGGCCATCCATCGGCTGAACATCGCCATTTCCCAGGCCAAAGAGGCCGGGTTGCTGGGTGACGATATTCTGGGAACGGGTTTTAACTTTGACCTTCAGATCTATCAGGGCGCCGGTGCCTTTGTCTGCGGCGAGGAAACGGCCCTCATGACCTCGATTGAAGGCAAGCGCGGCATGCCGCGTCCCCGTCCGCCTTTCCCGGCGGTCGCCGGACTCTGGCAGAAGCCGAGCGTGCTGAACAACGTCGAAACCCTGGCCAACATCGGCCAGATTATTCTCCGCGGCGCCGCCTGGTATTCCGGAATCGGTACGGAGAAGAGCAAGGGCACCAAAGTTTTCGCCCTGACCGGCGACGTCAACAATGTGGGTCTGGTGGAAGTGCCCATGGGAACGAAACTGGGGACCATCGTTTATGATATCGGCGGCGGGATTCCCAAAGGGAAGAAATTCAAGGCTGCTCAGCTCGGCGGTCCCTCGGGCGGCTGTATCCCCATTGAGCATCTCAATGCGCCCGTCGACTACGAGAAAGTGGCGGAGTTGGGCGCCATCATGGGTTCCGGCGGACTCATCGTCATGAACGAGGATAACTGCGCCGTCGATATGGCCCGATTCTTCATGGATTTCTGCCAGGATGAATCCTGCGGTAAGTGTACTCCCTGCCGGGAAGGCACCAAGCGCATGCTCGAAATCCTGACCAACATCACCCAGGGCAAGGGTAAAGAAGGCGACATCGAACTGCTCGAACAGATGGCGGCGGTCATCAAGGATGCGGCGCTTTGCGGTCTGGGGCAGACGGCTCCGAATCCCGTGCTCAGCACGTTGCGTTATTTCCGTCACGAATATGAAGAGCATATCCGGGAAGGCAAATGCCGGGCGGCGGTCTGTACGGCCCTGTTCAAATCGCCCTGTCAGCACACCTGTCCGATCGAAATGGATATACCCTCTTACATCGCCCTGATCCGGGCGAAACGGTTTGAAGATGCCTATAAAGTCCTGCTGAAAACCAACCCCTTCCCCTCGGTCTGCGGCCGTGTTTGCGATCACAAGTGCCAGTCCAAGTGCCGTCGCGGCAAGATGGATGAGCCCATTGCGATCAAGTTCCTCAAGCGTTTCATTACCGATAATGCGCCCCGTCCGAAAATTGAGGCCGTACCGGTCACGCGCAAGGAGAAAATCGCCGTGGTCGGCGCCGGTCCGGCCGGTCTTACGGCAGCCCGCGATCTTGCACAGCGGGGCTATCAGGTCACGGTTTTCGAAGAACTTTCGCAGCCGGGTGGTATGCTGCGCTGGGCCATCCCATCATACCGTCTCCCCCGGAACATCCTGGACGGAGAAATTGACGATGTGCGTGCTCTGGGTGTTGAAATCCGGTGCAACACGCGGATCGGCCGCGATATTTCCTTTGCCAAACTAAGCGAAGATTACGACTACACCTATCTTGCTCCGGGTGCCCACAAAAGCCAGCCCATGGGTGTCAAGGGCGAGGATCTGTTCGGGGTTTATGGCGGGGTGGAATTCCTGAGAGATTTCAACGATAACGAGGCTGCCTGGATGAACGGCGAAAAGAGTTTGGGCTCCAGGGTCGCCGTCATCGGCGGCGGGAACTCCGCCATCGACGCTGCCCGTTGCGCTGCGCGCATGGGCGCCGAGGTGACGATCCTGTACCGTCGTCTGCGTCAGGACATGCCGGCAGCCGTCGAGGAAATCGAAGCGGCGGAGCATGAGGGCATCAAGATCGAATACCTTGTCGCGCCGACCAAAATTATCGGTGCCAACGGGAAAGTTACAGGCATCAGCGTGGAGCAGATGAAGCTGGGTGATTTTGACCGCAGCGGTCGGAAGCGTCCGGAACCGATCGAAGGCTCCGAATACACCTTGGCCGTCGATTCGGTCATTGCCGCTATCGGTCAGGTGCCGGATCTGTCTTTTATTCCCAAAGACAGTGGGGTTAGTATTAATAAATGGGATACTTTCGATCTGGCAGAGGGCAGCAAGTCTCAAACCACCCGTGCAACATTCTATGCCGGTGGCGACGCCGTGACCGGTCCCGATACCGTGATAGGCGCCATTGCGGCCGGCCATCAGGCGGCTGATGATATCGATGCGGCCATTCGCCTGAGAAACGGTGAGGAGCCCTGGGAGGAACCTGCGGAGGAGAAAATCGATATCCCGTTGATTATCGATGAAGAATCGGCGGAAGCGCCGCAGACTCCGATGCCGGAGTTGGACGGTGCAACACGGACCCTGAGTTTCGCGGAAGTGGAACTGGGATTTTCTATCGACGACGCTGTCAAGGAAGCCACCCGCTGCCTGCGTTGCGATGCTGAGATATAAATATACGGAGGTTATTCATGTCCTTAGTAAATCTTAAAATTGACAATATCAATGTTCAGGTTGAGGCCGGAACGACCATTTTGCAAGCGGCCCGCCAAGCCGGGATCGTTATTCCCACGCTCTGTGCCTGGACGGAAATCAATCATACGCCGGGCGCCTGCCGGGTGTGCATGGTCGAAGTGGATGGTCAACGCAGTCTTATTGCCGCCTGTGTTTTTCCGGTTGGGGAAGGCATGGTGGTGCGGACCAATTCTGAACGGGTGCGGACCGCTAGGAAAATGGTGGTCGAACTCCTTTTGTCCAATCATCCGGTGGAATGCAATTACTGCAATCGCAACGGTAACTGTGAATTGCAGAAAGTGGCGGAGATGGTCGGTCTGAAAGACGTCCGTTTTGACCAGCCCGTCTTTAACAAGGAGGAATGGATTGATCGCTCCAGTCCTTCGATCGTCCGCGATATGCGAAAGTGCATCAACTGTCACCGTTGCATCACCGTTTGCGAATCGATCCAGACAGTCAATGTGCTGACTCCGGCTTTCCGGGGAAAAGAAGTCCGGGTCAGCCCGGCCTTCGATCTGCCGTTGATCGAATCCAACTGTATCGCCTGCGGTCAGTGTATCCTGGCCTGCCCCGTTGGCGCCCTTTATGAGAAAGATGATGTCGATCTGGTCTGGCAAGCCCTTCAGGACCGGACAAAGCACGTCGTGGTCCAGGAAGCCCCGGCTATTCGTGCGGCCTTGGGCGAGGAATTCGGCATGCCCCCCGGCTCGCTGGTAACAGGAAAAATGATCGCCGCCCTGCGCCGTCTGGGTTTCGACAAGGTTTTTGACACCAACTTCACCGCCGACCTGACCATCATCGAGGAAGGCAACGAACTCTTAAAACGGGTGAAAGAAGGGGGCACGCTGCCCATGATCACCTCCTGCAGTCCCGGCTGGATCAAGTTCTGCGAACATTTTTACCCTGATCTGTTGGATCATCTGTCCACCTGTAAATCCCCCCAGCAGATGTTCGGCGCCCTGGCAAAAACCTACTATGCCGAGTTTGCCGGGATCGATCCCAAGGATATCGTGGTGGTCTCCATCATGCCCTGCACGGCGAAGAAATTCGAAGCGGCCCGACCGGAAATGACCAGCAGCGGATACCGGGATGTGGACTATGTCCTGACCACCCGCGAACTGGGACGGATGATCAAGGAGGCGGGTATTGATTTCAATGCACTGCCTGATGAGGACTATGATGCCCCGATGGGTGAGTACACGGGTGCCGGAACCATTTTCGGCGCTACGGGCGGCGTGATGGAAGCGGCCCTGCGTACGGTTTACGCCGTCGTCACGGGAGAAAATCTGCCGGACCTGAATGTTACACCGGTTCGCGGTCTCGATGGTGTCAAAGAGGCCACCCTTAAGGTCGGTCCCCTGGGGGATGTCAAAGTGGCTGTTGCACACGGCTTAGGCAATGCCCGCAAGGTGCTGGACAAAATCCGGGAAGGCAAGGCCGATTACGCCTTCATCGAAATCATGTGCTGTCCCGGAGGCTGCATTGCCGGGGGCGGGGAGCCCATTCCCACCAACAACGAAATCCGCACCTTGAGGTCCGGTGCTTTGTATCAAGATGATGCTGCGGTGCAAGCTTATCGGCAATCCCATGAAAGCCCTTCGATTAAGAAAATATATGAAATCTTCCTGAAGGAGCCTTTGGGGCATAAATCCCATGAACTTCTCCACACCCATTATCTCAAGCGCGGTGATGAACTGCCGCACAGCACCATTGAGGAAGTGTGGAAAAATCCGGAGCATCATGCTTAGTAGGAGAAGTCGCTCCTGAATATTGCATCACCAGGGAGGTTTGAACGCTATGATCAATCCTCCCTGGTTTTAATAGAAGTAAAAATCAAACTTGATCGTTGACAAATTGAATAAACAAGGAGGACAACATGAGCGATGACCCGATCGTCTTGACGATCGACGGAAGAACACTAGAAGCCCATAGCGGCCAGACGATTCTCGAAGTGGCACGAGCAAACGGGATTTTCATCCCCAGTCTCTGCCATCACAGGAAAACTCAGAATATCGGCGCTTGCCGCGTCTGCATGGTGGAAGTCGAGGGCGCCAGGTCACTTGTTGCCTCATGCTGTATGCCGGTCAGTCCTGGCATGGTGATCAGGACAGACACCCAGAAGGTTCGCGACGCCCAGCGTATGGTAGTTGAACTTCTCTGGGCTTCCGGGGATCACAACTGTTTAACCTGTGATCAGAATGGGTGTTGCGAACTTCAGGATTTGATCTACCGGTTAAATATTGATGCCCCCCGTTTCGCCATTACTCCTCCCGGATACGCTCATGATAAGACCGGGGTTATGATTTCGCGCGATCCCAATAAATGCGTGTTGTGCGGACGCTGTATCGAAGCCTGCAACAATGTCGTGGTCAATGAGGTGCTCAGTTTTGCTCATCGTGGAACCCATGTGCAGGTTGCCTGCGATTACAATTTGCCCATGGGTACCTCCAAATGTGTGCAGTGCGGCGAATGCGTCCAAATCTGCCCTGTCGGCGCCATCACCGACAAGAAAGCCCACGGCGGCGGAAGGCCATGGGAACTTGAGAAATACGATACAACGTGTCCTTACTGCGGTGTTGGTTGTCAGGTGACGGTTCATGTGAACCGCGCGGAAAATCGCATTGTCAAGGTAACCGGGCGGGAAGTGCCTCCCAATGACGGCATGCTCTGCGTCAAGGGCCGCTATGGTTATGAGTTCCCATCCAGCCCGGATAGGCTGACCCAGCCCATGATCAAGAAGAACGGAAAACATGTTCCGGTTTCCTGGGACGAAGCTCTTGATTATACGGCGGAGCGCATCCGTAAAATCATCGATCGGGACGGACCCGATGTCTTTTCGGCTTTTGGTTCCGGACGTGTGCCGAACGAAACCAATTATGCCATCGCGAAATTTACCCGGGCAGTGGTGAAGACCAACAATGTCGATCACTGCGCCCGTACTTGACACGCTCCCACGGTCGCCGGTCTGGCGGCAGCATTTGGCAGCGGTGCCATGACGAATTCCATCCGCGAACTGGAAGACGCCAAGGTGATTTTTGTAATCGGTTCGAACACGACGGAGGCTCACCCCGTCATTTCCTACTATATCAAACGGGCGGTGAAAAAAGGTGCGATTCTGATTGTCAATGATCCGCGCCGGATCGATCTCACCGAATGGGCGACACTCCACGTGCAGCACAAACCGGGAACGGATATTGCTTATATCAATGGCTTGATCAATGAAATTTTCAAGAACGGCTGGGAGGATAAGGAATATCTCAAGGAACATACGGAGAACCCCGATGAGATCCGCGAATGGGTCAAGGATTATCCTGTAGAAAAGGCATCCGAGATCTGCGGCGTCCCCGTGGAAACCATGAAGAAGGTAGCAAAGATCCTCGGTGAAGCCAAGGTCACCAGTGTCTGTTACACCCTCGGCATCACGGAGCATATCTGTGGCACCGATAACGTCAAAACCCTGGCCAATCTCCAGATGGTTCTGGGAAACATCGGCTCCTATGCCGGCGGCCTCAATCCCTTACGCGGTCAGAACAACGTCCAGGGAGCCTGCGATATGGGCGCCCTGCCGAATGTCTACCAGACGTATCAGGCGGTCGACAACCCCGCGGTCAGGGAAAAATTCGAAAAAGACTGGGGTGTCACAGGACTGTCCGAGAAACCCGGTTACAAAATGCCGACCATGCTGCACAAAGCTTTGGACGGAGGAACCAAGATACTTTACTGTATCGGTGACAACACGGTGCAGACCGAACCCCACATTGCCCACACGATCAAGGAAATCGAGGCGCTGGAATTTTTCGTCTGCGTCGATATTTTCCCGACCATCACCACGGCCTATGCGGATGTCATCCTGCCGGATTGCGCCTGGGGCGAGGTGGACGGCACCTTCACCAACACGGAACGCCGGGTCCAGCGGATCCGCAAGGTCCTGGAGCCCCCCGGAGATGTTCGCCCTCACTGGTGGGTCCTGCAGGAATTGGCAAAGCGGATCAACGGCTACGACCTTGGTTTCACCTCGGAGGAAGCGGTCTTTGAAGACATGAGGAGAGCGTCCACTTCGTATGCGGGAATCACCTATGAACGCATCGAGGAAGTCGGTCTGCAGTGGCCCTGCCCGACCCTGGAGCATCCGGGCACGCCTCTGCTCCATACTTCCGGTAATTTCACCCGCGGGCGGGGATTGTTCCACCACACAGTGCATATTCCACCGGCGGAGTTGCCTGATGCCGAATACCCATTCTGCCTGTCCACCGGCCGCCGTCTGTGGCATTACCATTCGGCAACCCAAACCCGCAACTCCGTCGGACTGGAAGAGCTTTTCCCTGAGGAATTGATGGAAATCAGTCCGGTGGATGCAGAAAGACTGGGCATCAAGACCGGTGATGTTATCAAGGCAACAAGCAGGCGTGGTGAAATCACCCTGAAAGCATGGGTCACGGACCGTTCCGCCCCCGGTGTATGCTGGTGTGCTTTCCATTTCGTGGAAGCATGCGCGAACACGCTGACGATTGATCGCTTTGATCCCGTTACTGAAACTGCGGAATATAAAGTATGCGCCATTAAGATTGAAAAAGTGGCGGATGGTGTGGAACCGGTCAGTTGGGTACCCAGGCAGGCCAGGCCTTAAAAAAGCACCATCCATTGCAGGGAAAGCAAAAATACAAGTTATTCTTCAGTTTCTCTCGCAGGTCATAAGGAAAGGATAATAAATATGGAAAAAACACAATTAGATCAGATTTTTGCTGATGCCATTGAAAGGGAAATCGAGGCCTATGAGTTTTATCTGGCCGTCAGTCAAAAAGTTACCAATCCGGACGTGAAAAAGACCTTTGGGGAACTGGCTCAGGAAGAATTGGGCCACAAGGAGCTCCTTACCCGGTTCAAAAGCGACCCGGTCCTGTTGACGAAAATCAAAATTCCTTCAAAGGATTATAAGGTTGCCGAGGCGACGGAACTGCCGAAGTTCGATATCAATATGAAGCCCGCCGATGCGATTGCCCTGGCGATGAAAAAAGAAGAAGAGGCCGTAAAGTTTTACCGGGGTATGGCCGCCATCAGTGAAGATGCGGAGGTGAAAAGTCAGTTCGAATATCTGGCGGGAATGGAGTTGGGCCACAAAACCCGGCTGGAGAATGTATTTATAGGAATCGGCTATCCGGAGGTTTTTTAATTACAGAAGTCTCCTGTATGATAAGCAAACATAATTTTTCATTTGTAAAAAAGGCGGACTTGAAGTCCGCCTTTTTTACCGGGTGTTTCGGAAAAAATCGCTTGTATTAAATGATTTGTTTTTATAATATTTTGCCACTCATAAAATAGTCAGATTTATACCATAAACGGAAGCTAACGATATTATATTCATAAGAAAGGATCAGCTCATGAAAACAGTTAAAGATGTTTTAGAAGCAAAAGGAAACAGTCAGATATGGTCAATTTCTTCCAATGCCTCGGTATTTGAAGCCGTCAACATGATGGATGAGAAGAATGTGGGGGCGTTACTGGTGATCGACGGTGGAAAACTGGTCGGCATTATCGCCGAAAGAGATGTTGCCCGCAGACTGGTGCTCAAGGGTAGATCATCCCGAGATACGATTGTTAAGGATATTATGACATCCGATCTGTATGGTGTATCATCGGATACGGCAATTGAAAAATGCCTGATGCTGATGACGGAAAAAAGAGTCCGCCATCTGCCCGTTTTCGAAAACGATCACTTGGTCGGCGTCATGTCGATCGGCAATATCGTCAAGTCGGTCATTATAAAACAGGACAGCATTATCGAAAACCTCCAGGATTACATTCTGGGTAAGTACATCTAATTCATCCCACTTTATGTACAAAAAGCCAAGGAACCTGATGTTCCTTGGCTTTTTTATTCCCTCGTCAGGAGGAAGAAGGAATAGTATTTCCCCAGGTAATGGTTGCAGAAGAGAGCGGTTTTTAAGGGACCATGGGTTGAGACGGGAGAGGCCAAGACGGCCTGGGGAACGATCTGAGTTTTCAGGATTTTAGCCCCAAGCCACAGGCCGAAAGACGACGCCGTGTCGTATTCACCGGTCAAGTGCTTGAATCGCACAGCTGTCGCATGGTCGAAGTAATTATTCTGAAGGTCAAGATTCCACCTATCACGGACAATATCCCCACTCACGCCGTTGACCAGGACATCCACATCGCCCGGTGCCAAGCCGTTTCCCCTTAAAAATTCTATCAATTCCGTAGCTAAACCGGCGTAATCAGAGGGTCGGTAAACCATGTGCAGGTTTTTCAGGCGGCACCAGCTTTGCGGCTTTGGCTGGTCCGACATGATGAAAAAGGCCATTCCCTCCCCCTGCAGGGCGCCTTCCGTTTCTGCTTGAAAAACTCTGAAATTGTTAGTTTTTTCTCGTTTTATATAGCCCAGTCTGATGTAGTCAGTGTATTGTACGTGGTACACCTCGTCGAAGGAGCCGACCAGGACATGCTGTGCTTCCTTTTCCTGTAAAAGCAGCAGGGCATCGTGGAGAGCCGTTTCAAAAGCAAAGCCCCGGCTGGTGTAGGTGCTGTTGTACCCCATGCACTTGAAGAACAGGGCAATGAGTCCGGAAAGGGCGTTATGGGTACTCTGCATGAAATAGGTGGGGGTGAGCTGCTGCTCCTGCTGTTCCAGAATTTCCGTCAGAAACTTGCCCATATCCCACTGAAATCCGAAGCCCGTGGCGGTGATGATGGCATCGGGTTTCTTCAGCCCGGCTTCGCGGAGACAGATCGTGGCGGCGGAGAGCCCCATGCGCAGCATCCGGCTCAGTCGCCTCATTTGAAACGGATTAAGGTAGTCCTTGAAATTGGGCAGGATGCAGGTCAGGATATTATCATCATAGTGGGTCAACTCTGAGAGAAAATCTCTGTTGTCATAGGTCTTCTGCGGTGAGATGACGCCTGCGCCGTTAATATGGCATCCGGCTATGGTTTGATCGGTCAGCATTTTGCAAAGAGCAGCGAAGTCGTGCTGCCGCCAAAACCAAGGGAGTTGGTCAGGATGTTTTTGAGTCCCGCGTTTGTTTTGAGTGCCGTGGTGGGGCGAATATTTAATTCTTCCATCGGTTGTTTGAAGTTGATGTTGGGGTAAATGACGTCGTTTTCAAAGGCCATCAGGCAAAAGGCCGCTTCGACGCTTCCGGCGGCAGAGGTGGTATGCCCCGTGTAGGGTTTGGTGGAACTGAAAGGGGGTACGTTGACACCAAACAGCGTTTCAAGCGCCAACCCTTCCGAGAGATCATTATTTTCCGTTCCTGTACCGTGGGCGTTGATATAATCAACATCGGAAGGATTTATCCCCGCCATGTTCAGGGTTTTTCGCATCGCTTTGAGGGCGCCCGCTCCTTCCGGCGAAGAGGCGGTCTGGTGGAACGCATCATTGAAGTTGGCGTAACCGGTCAGTTCAGCAATCGCTTTTTTCCCGGAACGTTTCAGCGATTCTTCCGCTTCGAGGACAAGGTAGGCGGCGCCTTCCCCAAGATTGAGGCCGCAGCGGTTCTGGTCAAAAGGTTTGCAATGTTCGCGGTCCAGAATCATGAGGGCATTGAAGCCGTTGATGGTGATCTTGGCTAAAGCCTCGGCACCTCCACAAATCATGCAGTCCGCCAAACCTGTTTTAAGGAGCCGGGCGCCGAAAAGCAGCGCATTGGCCGATGAGGAACAGGCTGTGCTGACCGTGGCAAGGTACCTTTTCATTCCCAGAATAGCCGCCAAGCGTTCCATGTGTTCCCCGGGATCCACCGTGTCCATAAAAGCAAGGAAATCACCGCTGCTCTGTAGATCCTGTCTTTCAAAGAAATTTTTTTCCAGTTCGCGAATGCCGCCGGCGGTTGTGGCTGAAACCAATCCCGCGTTTCTTACCTCCCGATCGGTCAACCCGGCGGAGGCGATGGCCTCACGAATCGCGATCAATCCGAGAAGGGTGGTGCGGGTAAAGCCGCATCCGGTTGGAACGCCGGCACGGCGACACAACGCCTCGTCCGACAATTTGATTTCGCAGCAGTAAATATCATCCTGATACCGGGTTTCCAGAAACTCCAGTCGGCCGTAACCGCATTTCCGATCCCGGAGGGAGGCGAAGTTTTCCGGTCCGTTGCCGCCGATGGCCGTGATAACGCCGTAGCCGGTAATGAAAACACGCCGGTTCATATTTCCCGGTGCTCGTAAACGTATTCGGCTATGGTGCGTACGGTCATGAGAATCTTCCGTGCCACCTTGGCGTCGGTAATCTTGATGCCGTAGCATTTTTCCAGCATGACGACCAGTTCCAGGGCGTCGATCGAATCCAAGCCGGTCACTTCACCGAACAGAGGCATATCTTCATCAAGTTCTTCGGGGTCCATGCCCTCGATAACCAGGCGTTCAAGTATCTGTTCTTTCAGTTGGGGAATCAGTTCTTCAATGGTTTGGGTTTGCATCGTTTATCATCTGTTAAAAGGTTACGGGTTAAGAAACGGTCCTGGATTTATAAATCAGGACACTGGCCGCTAAAGTAACAAGGGAAAAACATAACAGCTTAACCAGATCGGGAAGAATAACCGATGTGGATGCGTTACGCAGGAAAAGATCGTTAAAAGCCTCCAGCCCCCAGTTCAGTGGAGAGTAGGGGCTGATACTCTGCATGATCTGAGGCATGGCAAACGTCGGTACCCAGACACCGCCCAGGGCGGCCAGGATGACGACGGAAATGGAGCCGAAGGACAGAGCCTGCTGCGGGGTCCGGAAGTAAACGGCGATGAGCAGGCCGTAACCTGTCGCGGCCATGGCAACGGTCAGACCCGTCAGGACGACGCCCAAACCGTTCGTGCCCAGGGCCAGTTTGTTCAGGCCGATTATCGGCATGACGTAAAGACCGACGCCGATCATTGACACCAGTTGCAGCAGGCAGACGAACAGGTAAAAGATAAATTTTCCGGAGATGACGGGGAACTGAGAACCCGAAATAAGGCGAAGGCGCAGCATGCTTCCCTCTTCCCGTTCCTTGATGAAGTTGCCCGCCAAAGGGAACAGGATGAAGAACATGGCAAACATCGACCATGCGGGAACGTTGTGCTGAACGGCGTTAACCGCCAGGCCTGACAGAGTATTTTCTGCGGCAATCATCTGGTTCACATGGATCATCCCGGAAAAATCAATTTTAATCTTCTTTTTCGGTTCCGTTCCGCCGAATTGTTCCTGAATCGTATCGGTCAGCCATTCGGCCTGCACGCCGGTTACCATCTTTTCGACAGCGCTGGTCAGGGCCTGCTTATAGTTTGCTTTGATGGCCGGGTCGAAGAGAAGCTGCAATTCCACTGCCGGACTTTCGTTCGCCAGTATCGCGGGGCCGAAGCCGTAGTAGGCAAAAAGCTCATCCACCGCCTGTTTGGTTTTTCCGCGCAGGGCGACTGTGGCCTGGGGAGGAATAATTATTGCCGCCTGGTAATCACCGCGCTGAACGAGTTGCCGCGCCGCCTCCCTGGTTAGAGGTTTCCCGGATTCTGTCTTGATAAGGTGAATATTGGGCGACGCTTGAAGCGAACCCTCGATGTTTCCGCTCAGGGTGTTACGATCCTCATCGACAAAAAGGACGTCGATACGGGTTTCCTGGAACTCGCGGAATGTGTTGTTCTGGATGAGGGCCATGACAATGACCAGAGCCATGGGCATGATAAAAATCAAAGCAAGTCCCCCCGGATCACGGATCAGGAGGAGAAACTCTTTCCAGATGGTCGCCAGAACTTTCAATCGCGGATCCCCTTCCCTGTGAGATGAAGAAAAAGTTGCTCCAGGTTTTCGCCTCCGCCGTTTGCGTCCAGCATTTCGGCCAGTGTTCCGGCGGCGATCAGACGGCCTTCGTCAATAATGGCAAAACGTGAACAGAGCTTCTCCGCTTCTTCGAGCAGGTGCGACGAGTATAGAATGGTCACGCCTTCCAAACGCAATTTTTTCATATAATCCAGAATCATATTACGGGATTGCACATCTACCCCCGTCGTCGGTTCGTCAAGTACCAGAAGGCGTGGATGGTGCAGCAGGGCCGCGATCAGGTTGAGACGCCTTTTCATGCCTCCCGAAAAATGCGAAACACGCATGTTCGCCTTGTCGAGCAGCCCGAACGCCTCCAGGTAATGATGCACAACACCATGGATGGCGTGGCTCTTCAAACCGTACATCCGGCAGAAATAGACGAGGTTTTCACGGGCCGTCAGATTGGGGAAGAGGGCGATGTCCTGGGGGGCGACGCCGATCTGCCGGCGGATTTCGGCGCCTTCCCTGTCGACATCAAGCCCAAAAACCTGGATTGTGCCCGCGCCGATTTTTAAAAGTCCGCAGAGCATCATGAGGGTTGTCGATTTACCCGCACCGTTCGGTCCCAGGAGGCCGAAAATTTCCCCTTCCGTTACACTGAAGCTCAACTGATCGACGGCGGGTTTCAACGAACCTTGATAAACCTTCGTCAATGCGGATACCCGTATAATCGGAGCGTTACTCATGAGACGGCTTTTTTCAGTTCGGAGAAAAGATGCTGTTCCCGGTCCGCGATTTCCATCAGGATGGCGGACATGGCCGTGTAGGTTTCCTGGTCATTGTTCCGTTTTTTGATGATCCGTCCACCGATGGCGGCGAATTCCCGCCAGCGGTCGCCGATGCCGGTCATATCCTGCGAGAGTTCCCGGAGACGCGGCTTGTTCAATACCTTTGCGGCTTCCTGAAGAAAGGCGCCATAAATGAAGCGGAAACCACCGCCGCCCGTTCCGATTTCCTCCTGCATCCGGATGAAATTCCCCAGGTAAAGGGAGGCCTGTTTTTCGCCCAGTTTTTCCGGCCATTTTTTCATCTGCCCGGCGACATACCGGATACCCCGGATTCCGAAGAAGGGCAGCGGGATCGACAGCATTTCACGGCAGTTCCGGCGGATGCCCTTGATAACGGCGGCCGATAAATCGATCTGCGCGGGTATTTTAACTGGATAGTACATGTGTCCCCTGGGTTCGAACATGCCACGGGCCCAGCGAACCCGCATCAGTTCATCGTAACTGAGCGACACCGCCGTTTCCATGACGGGATCACTGATCAGATATCGCCCGTCTTCCTTGCCGTAGACGACCAGATTGTGGGCGTTGAAATGGAACCGGTACGGCCGGGGAAAATACGTCAGATGAAACACGCCGACCTGAAGTCCCACGGGGATGTTTTGAGCCAGGACGGCGTCAAGGGCCGCCATGGACGCAATCTTATCGCGGAATTTCTTTTGAAAGATCTTGACGCCGAGGGTTTTGGCGGTGCGCTTGAAGATCATGCCCGGCATCGGCCGAAAAGACGTGACCGGAATGTGGTTGATGCGAATAAACGGCAGGTAGGCAAAAAACAAACCGGAACCGATCCCGAACGCCAGGGATTCATTGATGTCCACACCGTAATAACGGAGCAGGTTCGCCGTGGAACCGTTTTCACAGTGGGCGGACTGGCTGTGGTGGAAATGGATGGTCATGCATCACCGTTATGGCGTGAATTATCCTGGATGGATTTGCGCTGTTTCTCCCCGGGGAAAGCATCGGCCGTCGTCGGCCCGTTGACCAGTTCTTCTATGGATATGCTGAATACTTCCGAATATTTGCCAAGGGTTGTTTCATCCAGGTGCCGAAAAGTTTCCGGATCCAGATGGGCCTTGATTTTGCGTTTCGGGATATCGGTATAGTCGGAAAGCAGGGCGATGTCGAACATACCTTGGGCCATGTAAAAGGCCAGGGGACTGACCTTTCCCGCCTTGATCCGTGCCAGGGCTTCCTTCGCCTCGTCGTTGATCTGTTCCCATGCTTGTAGCAAGGCCGCGTTTTTGGGTTCCCATCCTGAACTCAGGACCTGGATGTAGTCACCTTTTTCGTCCACAGCGTAGCAGACTTCCCGCGTCCGTCCTTCCATGAGATTTTCATCGTCCTGAGGAACCTGTTCTCGCTTCATGTCAGCATACCGTCATGAGCATAAAGGCATAGGAAAAACGAGCACTTTCCGGAACCATGGTCAGGATTTTCATCCCTTTGTCGAGGTTGCCGGAATAGAACAATTCTTCCAGCATCAGATAAATGGATGCACTGCCGATGTTTCCCACTCGGGACAGATTGGTAAACCACTTTTCCTGCGGGATTGGCACCCCCTGCTTTTTCATTTCATGGTCCAGGGGTTTGCGGAAGTACTCCGAAGAGATATGGGGCAGAAAATAGTTGATTTCTGCGGCTTGCACGCCGTGTTTTTTAAGAGACGCGCCAAGGGTTTCCGTGGCCAGGCGGACGATATGTTTGTCCAAAAGTCCAACATCCTGTTTGATGGCAAAGACCGAATTGATAAGCCACTGCTCGGGCGAAAACGATTTCCAGCTCGCCATGTCGCCGTTTGCGGTCCGGTCTATCCCGGCGTACATGCAGGTATCGATTCGACCGGCGAAGGAATAGGTGTCGATCCAGTCGATCCGCAGGGAAATGTCGCTTCCGCCGTTGGGTGTGGTTTTAAGCAGGGCGGCGCCGGCGCCGTCGGAGAGCATCCAGCGGAGAAAGTCTTTTTCAAACGCCAGGATCGGATTTTCCTCCAACCGGTCGGGATGGGCCATCTCGCTTTCAAAATGACGCGCATGCAGAAGGGGTGATACCAGTTCCGATCCGGTACAGACAGCATTTTGGCTGTTGCCGCCCATGATCGACAGCATGCCGTACTTCATGGCGTGCATACCAGAGCAGCAAACACCGGCTGTTGAGATGATTTCGACACTCGCACATCCCAGACAACCCTGCACCATGGACGCATGAGAGGGGAGCAACTGGTCCGGTATGGATGTGCCACAGCAAAGCACTTCGATGTCATCGGTACCGAGGGAAGGGCTCAGCAAATTTCTGACGGCCGCCGCGGTTAACTCCGCGTTGGTATGGGTCAGGTTCCCCTTGCCGTCAATGGCGTAATGCCTGTTTTTGATCCCGTTCTGCCTTAAAACGATCCGTCGGCTGCGCGATGGTTTGCCGTTGATCATGCCGAGGATTGTCTCCATGCCTTCGTTCGGGACCGGTTCATTCGGTAAGAACTTCGCTAATTTTGTGATAAACGCTTTTTCTGCCATCAATGCCTGTTTCGTCGTTTATGAAATTGATTGAACAAAAGTCCCAGCAGGGAATTCACCGGGGAAACGATCGCCAGGGCCAGAATCAGTTCCACGAAAAAGATGTTCAACAGCCGTTTCCTGATCCGGGGACGTTTTGCAATCGCGTTTGCCCAGAGAAGAAAAACCTTCTTAGCACGATTTTCCAGCCTCGCCAATGAAACATTTACATCGGTCACGCCTAGTTTTTGCAGGGTTTCGTCAAGCTCATGCATACAATTATGCTCGACTAAAGCACCGATGGCCTCTCCGAATTTTCCAGCGGCGGCGATATCGGCATTGGATACCCCCGGGGGGGGAAAAACGCCCAGGCAGCGGTCTTTCTTCCCCGTGAACATCCAGTAACAGATGGTCACGGCGCTGACAAGGTTGGGCGCCCGGTCGACCAGGACGATATTGCCGCGAAGGCGGCCGCCGAGGTTTTCCAGCCGCTCTTTTACCCGCTCAAAGGATTTGACCCACATGTTGCGCGCGCCGATCACGGTCAGGACGTCGGTGTCCCGGATGATTCTCTCCGCCTCCGGACTCTGGAGAAACGCTGTTATCGGCAGCGACGGCGACAGGTACCAGGGCTGAAACGCCAGAATCACCAGATCGTACTCGCCGGGATGTTTAGCCGCCCAGGGTTTTAATCCGATCGGTTTCTCCAGCACGGATTCAGGAAAGACCTCCAGAAATTCACTTCTCGTCCATGGGAAGGGGTAAGCCGCGGCCGGTTCAAGTTCCAGGTATTCAACCGAAAACGTCGGACCAACGGTCAGCGGACGCAGCAGGGAATCCAATATCCGTTTTAACTGCCCCGTCTGGCTGTAATAGATCACCAGAATTTTCTTCATAAAGGGAAAACACACCTTCCTCGAGATCCCGAACGAGAGGAGAAAATCTGCAAAGCGGCATGCCGGTTTCGGGCCGGGAATATATAGCAAGCACGGCCGGTTATGTCAAAAAAAAACTGGCAG